>OLPU01000740.1_pt1 | contig 27199 bp, 26 predicted proteins | sample 1673111 | NCBI WGS metagenome assembly OLPU01 (sample SAMEA3136755, study PRJEB25190) | human gut metagenome | reverse complement strand
CACATCGTCTGCGGCGGCACCACCAGCCAGATTGTCGCTCGCTTCCTCGACAAACCACTCGAACTTCTGCAGGGCACCGGCGACGGCGACGTTCCAGACATGGGCAAAATCGACGGCGTCGACCTCACCACCGAAGGCATCATCACCCTTCAGGCCACCCTCGCCCTCGTCGATCGCATCGCGCGCGACCCCGACCATATCCTCCATCTCGGCACACGCCCCGATGAACTCCTCTATCGTGCCCTCTTCATGGAAAGCACCAACATCAACATCTTCTTCGGCACCGCCTTCAACGACGCCCACAGCGACACCAACATCGCCTTCGACAATAAACTCACCGCCATCAAAACCCTCTGCCGCAAACTAGAAGCCGCCGGCAAAATGACCAGCATCCAGTATTATTGAGCGCAAAAAACGACACCTGCCAGATTTGACAGGTGTCATTTTCGTTTCTATGCGATTTTCGCCCGCGATCTTTACGCAAGCACGCTGGCGCAGCGTTCGCAGAGGCCGTCGTCGCCGACGGTGTCGGAGTATTTCCAGCAGCGGGCACATTTATGGCCGGTGGCCTGGTCGATCTTGATGGCGAGGTTTTCGTAGGTGTCGCTCTTTTCGGCGTCGGCTGGTGCGTTTGCGATGTCGTCGAGGACGAGCTGGCTGACGATGAAGAAATCTTCTGGCGCCATATCCATATCGCCGAGAGCGGCTTTGATGTCCTCGAGGCCTGCGCCGAGATAGAGGGTGACTTTCGCGTCGAGGGAGTTACCGATCTTTTTATCCTTACGAGCGGTTTCGAGTGGCTTCATGACTTCGTTGCGGAAGTCCATGAGAGCGCTCCATTTCTTATCGAGACCGGCATCTACGCCGGCGATGTCAAATTCTGGCCAATCGCAGAGCTGGACGGACTCTGGTTTGTTGTCCATGTCGATGTAGCGGAACACTTCTTCTGTGGTGAAGGAGAGGATTGGCGAGAGGATGACGTCGAGGGCCAGGCACATATCGTAGAGAACGGTCTGGCAGGCGCGGCGGGCAGGATCGTCCACTTTGCTGGAATAGAGACGGTCTTTGATGATGCTGAAGTAGACGGCGCTGAGATCGGTGTTGCAGAAGTTGAAAATGCTGCGGTAGATGACGTGGAAGTCGTAAGCGTTGTAGCTGTCTTTGGCGCGCTTCACGAGATCAACGAAGCGGCCCATCATCCAGCGATCGAGTTCTGGCAGATCGTTGTAGGCGACGCGATCTTTGCGCACATCAAAGTCGGAGATATTCCCGAGCATGAAGCGGAAGGTGTTGCGGATCTTGCGATACGCGTCAGCGACCTGCTTGATGATGCCGTGGCTGACGGAAACGTCGCTGCGATAATCGGAGCTTGCAACCCACAGACGCAGGATGTCGGCACCGTTCTGCTTGATGACGTCTTTTGGATCGACGCCGTTGCCCTTGGACTTACTCATCTTGTTGCCTTTTTCGTCAACGAGGAAGCCGTGGGTCAGGAGGCCTTTGTATGGTGCCTGGCCATAAACGGCAACGGAGGTGCACAGCGACGAGTTGAACCAGCCGCGATGCTGGTCGCTGCCTTCGAGATAAAGATCTGCTGGCCAGAGGTCTTCAGATTCTGCGCGCAGCACGCCTTCATGGCTGGAGCCGGAGTCAAACCAAACGTCCATGATGTCGGTTTCTTTGCGGAAATGGGTGCCGCCGCACTTAGGGCATTTGTAGCTTTCTGGCAGAAGTTCGTCGGCGCTCATGGCAAACCAGCAGTTGGTGCCATGTTCGCGCACGTGCTTCTGCACGCTGGCGATGGTATCGTCGTCGAGGATGGTCTCGCCGCAGTCTTCGCAATAGAACACTGGGATTGGTACACCCCAGACGCGCTGACGGGAGATGCACCAGTCGCCGCGATCGCGGATCATATTGTAGAGTCGTTCCTTGCCCCATTCTGGCGTGAATTTGATGTTGTTTTCGATCTCGTCGAGGGCTTTTTCGCGGAAGCCATCGATGGATGCGAACCACTGGTTGGTGGCGCGGAACAGGGTTGGGGTGCCGCAGCGCCAGCAATGTGGATACTGGTGCTTGAAGAAGCTGAGCTTTAAGAGGGCGCCGCTTTCTTCCATGTGCTGGCAGATGGCTTTGTTAGCATCGTCGGTCTTCATGCCGGCGAATGGGCCTGCTTCTTCGGTGAGCACGCCGTCATCGTCGAGTGGCGAAAGGATTGGCAGATGATAGCGGCTGCCGACAACATAGTCATCGACGCCGTGGCCAGGCGCGGTGTGAACGCAGCCGGTACCTGCATCGAGGGTGACGTGGGTGCCGTTGATGACGAGGCTGTCACGATCGAGGAATGGATGGCGGCAGACAAGGTATTCGAGGTCTTTGCCGAGCCATTCTCCTTCAACGGTGTAATCTTCTGGCAGGCCGATCTCCTTGACGACGGTTTCAACGAGTTCTTTTGCAAGAACGTAGCGCTGGCCATCAAAATTCAACAGCTGATATTCAAATTCCGGATTCAGGCAGATGGCTTCGTTGGCTGGCAGGGTCCATGGGGTGGTTGTCCAGATCACGAAGTATGCATTTTCTTCGGAGAATTTTCCCTTGGCGTCGGTGACTTTGAAGCGCACATAGATGGATGGCGATTTTTCTTCGCCGTATTCGATCTCGGCTTCAGCGAGAGCGGTGTGGCAGTGTGGGCACCAGTAAACTGGTTTAGTGCCTTTATAGATGTAGCCTTTCTTGGCCATTTCGCCAAAAATGCCGATCTCGCGGGCTTCAAATTCTGGTTTCAGCGTGAGATATGGATGTTCCCAATCGCCGCGAACGCCGAGGCGTTTGAAACCTTCGCGCTGAATGTTCACATATTTCATGGCGTAATCGGCACAGGCATTGCGGAAACCGATGACGTCTTCGCTCTTGGCATCAAGGCCGGTGTTTTCGATGGCTTTGAGCTCGATCGGCAGCCCGTGGGTGTCCCAGCCTGGAACGTATGGCGCGTCATAGCCCTGGATGGATTTGGATTTAACGATGATGTCCTTGAGGACTTTGTTCATGGTGTGGCCAAGATGGATCTCACCGTTGGCATATGGAGGGCCGTCGTGGAGCACGAATTTTTCGTGACCGGCGTTCTTTTTCTGGATCTTGTCGTAGATATCGATGCTGTCCCAGAATTCCAGGATGCCTGGTTCATTTTTTGGCAGATTGCCACGCATTGGAAAATCGGTTTTCGGCAGGTTCAATGTTTCGCCGTATTCTTTTTCTTTTTCGTCTTTGTTGGACATGTTTTCACCTCTTACATAAAATAAAAAAACTCATCCCTCCAAGGGACGAGTTTGAATCGCGGTACCACCCTCATATCTGCGCAGTTTTCCCGGCAGACACTCAAGCGATCCTTAACGCGGATCGGTCGGCTTCCTTACTCTGGTTCAGGTCGCGGCTCACGGATGATACATAGCAGCTTGTCTTATCCATCTTCCACCAACATGGACTCGCTAGAAAACAAGGCCCTGCTAACGGTTCCGTTCACAGCCTCTTTGTTCTTTGTACATAAATTCTAATCAAAACGCCATTTTTTGTCAAGCGCTCCTAGACATATTTGCCGATGGAGAGCTTGATCTTGCCTTTCTTGCTCATTCCTTCGACGGCATCGACGACAAATTTGCCCTTGCCGCGCACGGTGATAATCTGCCCGACGTCGCACTGCCGACTGGCGTTCGTCACAACCTGGTGATCGATCTGCACGAGTCCTGCGCGGATCAGTTCCACGGCCTGGCTGCGCGAGAGATTGAACACTTTTGCAATGACGGCGTCCAGCCGTGTCTGCGCGACGAGCACGGAGAGCATTTTGAGCGTGCGCTCTGGCGCCTGCCAGTTTTCCAGGGCGATCTTTTTCGCCTTCATCGGCACGCGGCGAATGGAGACGTCGCTCATCAGGAGAAAATCATCGATCTCCGAATTCGTGAGCACATCGAAGCCATCCTCGCGCACGATGATATCACCGATGCAGCGCCGCTCAAAGCCAAGCGCCATGAGTGCGCCGAGGCAATCGCGATGGGAAAAGCTGGTGAATTTCATCTGTCCGCGAAAAGCAATGACGCTGATCGCAAGATCCTTGCGCGTCGGCTCTTCGTCGAACATGGTCATGAACAGCCGCACGCGTTCGGCGTCGTCATAGCCGCCGTCGATCAAAAAGCGCACGCCAGCGTGGCGCAGCGTATCGAGCTCCGCCATGAGCTGTTCGCGAGGCATAAAATCCGTCAGCACATCCCGCCATTCTACGGTCGTCTGACGGATCCAATCTGCCAGTTGTTTTTCAAATGTCAGCATCGCGCGCGCCCTACATCAACAGCAAAAGCAGGCGCAGGATGATGCTCTCTGCCACACTCAGGATCAGAAACGCCACGATCGGTGAAAAATTCAGCGGTGCCAGGAGCGCCTGCGGCATATACTGCTCGATCTTCGCAAGAAATGGATCGGTGAGGTCGCTGAGGAAACGGGCGATCTTGCTGTTGTAGGGACTGATGCTTGTCCATGTCAGCAAAATGCGCACGAAAAGAATGAAAATATACAGATTAAAGGCAAGACGTACGGCGCGGTAGAGCGTATAAACCAGCCCAGCACTTAACATCAATCGCCCTCCTTAGCCTTGGAATTCAGCTTTGGAGTGGGTGCGGTTGACCCAGTCAGCAATGTTTAGGCCGTAGTCGTCCTCGCCAAGACCGACGCGCAGCTCGTTATCCATCGAAACGCTTGGCGGTACAGCCACAAAAATGGCGCCGCGGTCGTTGATCTTCTGGATGGAGCCGTTGAGGGCATAGATCGCCCCGCTGACGAAGTTGACAATGTTGATCGCGGTGTCGACGTCGCATTCCTGCAGATCGAACACAACGACTTTGTTGTCTAAGAGATAGCTGGCGATGTTCTGCGCTTCTTCAAAACGGCTTGGCTGCAAGAGCACGATGCGCATACCGCTGCCGGTGTGATAATCGTCGCTCGTTGTCTCGCTTGCAGAGGAACGGAAGCCCAGCCCAGAGAAAGCTTTCTGCTGCTTTGCCGGCTGTTCTTCTACATAATCCTGTTCCTCGTAGCCGTAGTCATCTTCGTACTGATATTCTTCTTCGTTTTGGTCCTGAAATCCCAAAGAGTTCATCAATGTATCTTTGATCCCCATGTTTTACCTCCAAATTATTTTGTGTTAAACACTGCACTGCCTATACGCACCATGTTGGCGCCTTCCGACACGGCCACATCATAGTCACCGCTCATCCCCATGGAAAGCCACTGCATCTCAACATGGTCGATATTTTTTGTTTTCAGCTCATTGAACTTGTCGTTCATTTCCTTAAAATATGGTCGCAGATCGTCTTTGTTTTCGAGATTTGGCGCGATGAACATCAGCCCCTTCAGGAAAACGTGCGGCATGTTTGGCATCTCTGCCACAAACGCATCGATGTCCTCATAAGCGATGCCGGATTTCTGCTCTTCACCGGCAACGTTCACCTGCAGGAGAATGTCCACGTCGCAATCGTGCTGCGCAGCGCGTTTCTCGATCTCCTGGAGCAGGCCGATGCTGTCCACTGACTGGATCAGTGCCACCTTGCCGACGACCTGACGCACTTTGTTTTTCTGCAGATGGCCGATCAGATGCCATTCAATATCGCTGTCACCAGCTTCGGCCAGCGCATCGATCTTTGGCAGGAGTTCCTGCACGCGGTTTTCGCCGAACGCGCGCTGCCCATCTTTGTAAGCTTCTTTGATCTCATCGACGGTGTGGTATTTGCTCACCGCAACGAGCTTCACCGGACCGTTGTCCGCGCGACGCGATCTGCAGTCGTTTTCAATATGTTCATGGATGGTTTCAAGATTTTCTGCAATTGACATTTTACATTACGATCCTTTCACAACATCCCCAGGCTCCACACGGTTTGGCGTCAGCACGATGACTGTGCCCTCCGGCAGGGTTTCACATTCCACGCGACCAGCGCTCTCGTCGAGCACTTTCACTGCCTGCCAGGAGACGATTCCGCCGGATACGATGTAGACACCGGCTTCACCATCGCTGTACACAAGGGAATCCTTGGACAGATCGAGGGTTGCCGTTTGTACTTCGTAGAGCTCCGCCTGGACCACCCGGTTTGTCAAAAATGTTTCACTCACAGGGCCCAGCGCGATCTTACAAAAGATCCTGCCGTCCCCCTGACTCGTGATCTCTTCGACGGTTCCTGTCGTCTGTTCATTTAATTCTGGAAAACGGATGCGGAAGGTGTCCCCTTCTTCGTCGAAAAAGGAATTGTCTTCCGTTGTGCAGGACATATAAATGTAGGCTCTTTTGAGATTATCGATCACCTTGGCATAAGCTTCGCCAGCGACCGCATCCTTGTCTGCGTTTGTCTCTCCGCCTTCTGTGAATGTATCTTCATAAATGCCGCGAAAATCCAGATCTTTGATCTCGTCAATGTCCGACATGTTTTCGTAGCCATCAATGTGATAGCTCACCACCCCGGAGATCGGCGCATAATAAGGTTCTGTTTTGCTTTCTCCGTCGTCATTTGTTGTCGTGACCGAAAAGATCTCGTGGTTTTTCGGTGCACGTGTCCCTTCGTCGACAGCCAGCTCCACAGTGCCAGATGTCTTCGGCGTGATCAGCGATTCTTCAGCCTGGATGAAGCCGTAGTCGCTGTAGACCACATCGGTGACCTCTGCGCCAACGGTCATCGTCTTGATGAGCTGTTGGTTGATCATACTGTAGACGCTGTTGAACGTGACGACAAAAATGCTCACCAACATCAGCCCGAGAGCCACCCTCTGCGCCAGGGGTATTGCTTTCAGTTGTTTGATAAAATTATTGAGTTTCATAGTATCCTCTCTAATGACAGGAATCATAACCATTATATACTAACGCAATTGATTTTTCGAGGGGTAATCGTTAAATCTCATCAAATATTGACATAAAAAATAGCCGGTCTGCAGGCAGACAGACCGACTGAAAATAATTCTCAATATCCCAGCGTTTCACGGATCAACACGATTTCGACGTGGCTTGCTGCCGGCGCACGCCAAAGCACAGAAAGGCCGCGACAGATGCGCCCTGGGCTTTGGCAGTCGTAGCAGCGATCTCCCTTGACGGCACACGGCGTCGCACAGCCGAGCCGTTTGGCGTTGAGCGGCGCGGCGATGTTGCGCGCACGATCAATGGCGCCTGCAAGATCCGGCGCAATCTTGTTTTCGCCAAGCACGAGATACACCTGCTCATGGCCGTAGAGAATCGCCGCGACGCGGTTGCAGACGTTGTCGATGTTGACGATCTCGCCGCTTTCTGCCAGCGCGTTCACGGAGGAAAAATACACCTCCGCCGCTGCCGCTGCAGCGCGAACCTCCGCTTCATTTTTGTCCGCCGGCATTCGCCAATGCCAGTGCACCGTGTTGTGACGGCTGAGCGTTTCGTAGAGGCCGAGCTGGTCAAGAGTCACCGAACCACCGAAGCCAACGCTTTTGCCATCCACCTGCGCGTCGAGATATGCGCGCGCTTCATCTGCCGTGTCAAAGACCGAGACAGCATAACCCGCTTCTCGCAGATTGGTTTCTACATTTTTAAGCTCCATGCGTCCGCTTCCTTTCAATCCCAGAGGCTTTCGTAAATCCGCAGGAGATCATCTTTGTCGAGCGTCTTTCGCGTGTTCGCCGGACTGCCGCTGGCGAGGGCATCGGTGGCCATCTTGTCCATGCGCGCAAAAAACGCGTCGCGATCGATGCCATATTCCGCGAGGGTCGGCACCTTGCATGTCGCACAGAGCGCATCGACAGCAGCCAGGAATTTTTCCGTTGCCACCGCGTCGATGTCGGCGTCTGTTGCCACGCCGATGGCACGACCAAGCGATGCAAAACGATCGAGGGCGCCGTCGGCAATGTAGGCCAGCGTTTTCGCAAGCAGCATGGCGTTAGAAATGCCGTGGGCAACATGGAAGAGCGCGCCGATCGGGCGACTCAGCCCGTGCACAACGGTGACAGAAGAATTGGCGATACCAACACCCGCTTCGTAAGCAGCGAGTGCCATCTCGCTGCGTGCCTGAGCGTCGCTGCCGTCGGCGTAGACGCGCGGCAGATTGGCGAAAATGCGCTTCACCGCTGCGAGACAAAAGAGATCGCTCTCCGCATAGGCTTTGCGCGAAGCATAGGCTTCGATGGCGTGAGTGAGCGCATCCATGCCTGTGGCCACGGTGACGCTCTGCGGCATCTCCAGCGAAAACTGAGGATCGACGATTGCCAGCGTCGGCATCAATCCATCGCCACCGATCAAGAGCTTTTCATCAGCTGCGGTATCGGTGATGACGGTAAACTTCGTCGCTTCCGAGCCTGTGCCGGCTGTGGACGGGATGCAGACAACCGGCGCAACGGAACCATCGATCGCGCGGCCGCGGAACGCTGTGATCTTTTCCCCTGTCTGCGCGCAGACAGCGATGGCCTTCGCCGCATCCAGCGCGCTGCCGCCGCCGAAACCGATGGCAAAATCACACTCCTCCTGCTGATAAACCGCCAGCCCAGCGTCGATCATCGTGTCCGTCGGTTCGCCAGTGATCTCGGAGAAACGCGCGTGACCAACGCCCTCTCGATCGAGCAGCGCTTCAAGCGTGGCGACGTGTCCCTGTCGGATCATCGACTGGCCGGTGACAATCAGCGCTTTTTTACCGAGCCGCGGAAAAATTGTCGCCGCATCTGCCAGCGCATCCGCGCCGATGAAACTGTACTGTGGCGTTCTGAATAAATGAGCCATGGAAATCATCCTTCCTTCGTTGTGAGCTGATTATATTATAGCACGAAAAACAGCCATCCGGCGAGTGCGGATGGCTGCCAGGTCAGCGATATAGTCCTCTGATCTCATTTTTTGAACGGATCAATCCCCACCAGCCGACAAGCGCCGCCAGCGAGCAGATCGTCAGCATCACCCCGATGGCGATCACAAGATTTGGAAACGGCAGCGAAGCCAGGAGCATGCCCAGGCATCCAAAAAGGTTGTAGCTCATATTCATCACAGACGACGCAGTGCCAACATCGTGCCGCTGCTGTTCGAGGATGAGATTGGTCGAAAACGGGCGCAGAATATTTGTGGCGATGTAAAAAACAAACATCAGAAAACTGAAAACAACTGGAGCGCTTGTCCCACAGACCACAATACCTGCACCGGCAAGCACGCAGGCTGCAAAGCAAAGATAGCTCAGCAGATTTTTATCCATGGCGCTCATGAAGCGGATATAGAGATACGGCCCGATCATTGAAAGCAGGCAGATCGCTGCATAGTAATAGCTGTAGACCTGCTCGCTCTCGCCAAAGAAATCGACGAAAATATACGACGACATATTGATATAGGCGTAAAAAGGAATGAGGATGATCGAGTAGACGAGCACGATCCAGACAAAGCTCCGGTTTTTCATGACAACGCCGATCTCCCGAAAGCTCTGAAAAGCGCTGCCCGACAACCGCTCCTCAGCAGGCAGCGACTCGTCGTAGAAAAGCGTCAGCGCAATGCCAACCAAGCCAATGAGCAAAAGCAGCAGAAACATTTCCCGCCATTCTGCAACAAGCAAGATCCAGGAGCCGATCACCGGCGCCAGGATCGGGCCAAAACCAGAGATCGTCTGCACCAACGCGAGCACCGTCTCCCGCGTTTTGCCAGAAAAGCAATCCTTGACCATCGCAAATGAGATCGCCGTCGCGCTCGCTGCGCCGACGCCCTGGAACAGACGCGCCGCCAACAGCACCTCGATGTTCCAGGCAAGCATGCAGAGCGCCGTCGCTGCCGAGTAGAGCAAAAAGCCCGCGATCAACGGCCGCTTGCGCCCGTATTTATCTGAAAGCGGTCCCCAGACGAGCATGCCGATCGCGTAGGAAAAGAAAAAGATCGTGATCGTCAGCTGCACAAGTGCGTCCGTCGTGCCCAGATGCTCTCCCATCGTCGGCATTGCCGGCAGATAGAGATCATTCGACAGCGGAATAAACGCATCCATGAGGATGATGAACGCGATCATTCCTTTCAGCCCAAGCCGTCGCTGCGGTTTTTCAAGCTGCAGTGTTGTCTTTGCCATAAGCGCCTCCTTGTTCTATGGAATCTGTCAACACCACTATTTTCCACATTTCCGTCATCATTGTAAACAATCGTTAATTTGCTGCCGCCGCAAAGCGCTGTAACAAAACATTACAACGATTCGTCTTTATTCAACCTTAGTCAACGGCGACACGAAATCGACACTTCTCGCCACCGCCCAGCATAGTTTCGATGATCTCAACATTAATTCTTTTCTCAGGCAGCAGATTTTCCAAAACATACAGCACGCTTTGTCGTGAGCACTCACAATGCGCAGCGTCTGTAATTTCACCTGAAAGCACTTCCGGGCACACACATTTTGGATAGCCGACTTCATAGATATGGCCAGGCTCTATGACTGTAGCAAAAAATGCGTCTGTATCGCCATATTTCTCATACTGCGCATCCAGACTGCCACCACATTCTTCAAACTGCTGCCGTTGAATCGGTAGAACAGTATCTCTTACGCAGTTGATTGCTTTTGTTCTGTATTCCATCATTTTCTCCTCTTTCAACATAAGACGCTCAATGCGCATTGCATCTGGTTGTGTAGAAATAAATCGTACGCCTGCCCGGATCATTTCTATCACACGATTGGCCATTATTTCTATCTCAGTAATTGTTGCCTCGTGATTGAGAGACACTGTCTTTCCTTTACGAACATAAGGACACGCAACATATTTCTCAGAAACAGGAAACATATTTTGTAGCAAAAGCACAGATTTGCGTCCCCAGATTTTTACGATTTTTATTGTATCTGTCGGCCGACCATAGCGCTTTCTTTTTTCAAGAATTTGTTCATATTTTTCTACACGCGTGCTGCACGGAATCATCCAATATAAATTGGTTTTTCGATCCCGAACTGCGTAGTAGTGCGGACGACTGGAATTCTGGTAATTAATCATCAAATTCGGATCGTCCACATATTCAAAGAACGAATCTTTAATAAAATACAAATGTCCAGAAACGAATTGCATGCCCTTCCCTCCAACTAGAAAATAAGCCCTTTGCCACGAAAGACAAAGGGCTAAGAGACTTTTTGGCGGGCAATTTTTATTCCGCATACCCGGCAGCGGCTAAATCATTGAGCGGTCCATTTCTATTCCGCGTGACCGGCAGCGGCTAAATTTTTCAGGCGTCTCAAACCTGATTCGAGCCGGAAGCTCCGACATCTCTTATTTGTATGATACACGATACGCTAAGGAAAATCAAGCCAAAAACAGCCAGCGCCTACCAAGCGCTGGCTGATGATGTTACAGACGAGCGATGATCGCCTGGGTGAGTTCTTTCGTGCTGACAGCGGTGGCTGGATCGGCTGCGATATCGACGGTGCGATAGCCGTCGTCGATGACCTGCTGCACGGCATTTTCAATGGCTTCTGCTGCTTCCGGCGCGGACAGGGAGAGGCGCAGCATGTAAGCTGCGGAGAGTATGGTCGCGATTGGGTTGCAGGTGCCCTGACCGGCGATATCCGGTGCAGAGCCGTGGGCTGGTTCGTAGAGCCCGACGCTGCCGCCGAGGCTGGCCGATGGCACCATGCCGAGGGAACCGGCGAGGGCAGCGGATTCGTCGCTCAAAATATCGCCGAAGCTGTTTTCAGTGACGATAACGTCGAACTGCCTTGGATTGAGCACGAGCTGCACGGCGGCGTTGTCGACGTACATGTGGTCGACGGTGACGTCTGGATATTCCCCGGCGATCTCGTTCACCACTTCACGCCAGAGGCGGGAAGTTTCGAGAACGTTGGCTTTATCCACAGAGGTGAGATGTTTCTTTGGACGCTGGTTGGCGAGCACGAAGGCGTCGCGCACGATGCGCTCGATCTCTTCGCGGGTGTAGGCCATGACGTCGTAAGCGCGGTCGCCTTCACGTTTCTTTTCGCCAAAATAAATGCCGCTGGTGAGCTCACGATAGATGACGATATCGACGCCTTCCACGACTTCTTTCTTGAAGACGAGGCGATCAGCGAGGAAATCATAATACTTCGCCGGGCGGATGTTGCAATAGAGGCCGAGCTCCTTGCGGATGGCCAAAAGGCCCGTTTCCGGACGCTGCTCGCGTGGCAGCGCGTCGTACTTTGGCCCGCCGACGGAACCCAGGAGCACAGCGTCGACGTCTTTCACGACTTGCTTCGTGGCTTCTGGAAATGGTTCGCCGTATTCGTCGATAGCGGCGCCGCCAAAGGCTGCGTCGACAAATTCCAGCCCGAGATCATACTTTGCATTGACGGCTTTCAAAACTTCCAGCGCAGAATCAACGATCTCCGGACCGATGCCGTCACCGCGCAGAACTGCTACTTTTCTTCTCATTGGCCCACCTTCGCTTTCACATAGTTGAGGAGATTGCCAGCTTCAACGATATGCTGAATGAATTCCGGGAATTTCTCAAAATGGTAGGTTTCATTTTTTGTCAGGTTGGTGATGACGCCGTTTTCGAGGTCGACATCCAACTCGTCGCCCTGATCGATGGCGCGAACGGCTTCCGGTGATTCGATGATCGGCAGACCGATGTTGATGGCGTTGCGGTAGAAAATGCGCGCGAAGCTTTCCGCAATGACGCATTTGGTGCCGGCGACCTTGATGGCGATCGGCGCGTGCTCACGCGAGCTGCCGCAGCCAAAATTGCTGCCGGCGACGAGCACATCTCCCGGCGCGATGGTGTTGGCGTAATCCGGGATGACGTCCTCCATGCAATGGGCGCGCATGTTTTCATCGCTGGCGTCGTTGAGGTAGCGCGCTGCGATGATGAGGTCGGTGTCGATGTTGTTGCCGACCTTCCAGGCTTTACTGCTCATATCTTATACCTCCTCTGGATTCGTGATGTAGCCGGTGACGGCGCTGGCTGCTGCAACAGCTGGGTTGCAGAGATACACTTCGCTCTCTGGATCGCCCATGCGGCCGACAAAGTTGCGGTTGGTGGTGGAAAGGGCGCGCTCGCCCTTGGCGAGGATGCCCATGTAACCACCGAGGCAAGGGCCGCAGGTTGGCGTGGAAACGACGCCGCCAGCGTCGAGGATGGTCTGGGTGATGCCTTCTTTCATGCAGGCTTCGTAGACATCCTGGGTGCCAGGGATGACGATGAGTCTGAGATATGGCGCAACTTTTTTGCCCTTGAGGATCTCGCCGGCGACGCGCATGTCTTCGAGACGGCCGTTGGTGCAGCTGCCGATGACAACCTGATCGATGGCGATCTTGTCGATCTCATCGACGGCGTGGGTGTTGCTTGGCAGATGTGGGAAAGCGACCTGTGGGCGCAGCGCTGCCAGATCGATGGTGATCTCGCGGCTGTATTCAGCGTCGGCGTCTGCTTCGTAAGCGACCACTTCGCCGTCAAAACGCTCTGCCAGATAAGCACGGCAGATATCGTCGACTGGGAAGATGCCATTCTTCGCGCCACATTCGATGGCCATGTTGGCGATCGTCAGACGGCTGTCCATAGAAAGATGCGCCAGGCCGTCGCCGCAGAATTCCAGGCTCTGATAAAGTGCGCCGTCGACGCCGATCATACCGATGAGATAGAGGATGACGTCCTTGCCAGACACGTATTTGTTCGTTGGCGCGCCGGTGACGGTGACCTTGATCGCTTCCGGCACCTTCAACCAGGTTTCCCCGCTGATCATGGCAGCAGCAATGTCGGTGCTGCCCATACCGGTGGAAAATGCGCCCACTGCGCCGTAGGTGCAGGTGTGGCTGTCGGCGCCGATGATGAGCTGACCAGCGCCAACGATGCCCTGTTCAGGCAGGAGGCAATGCTCAACGCCCATTTTGCCGACTTCGTAGTAATGTTTGATCTCGTGGGCCTTGGCGAAATCGCGGATGGCTTTGCACTGCTCCGCGCTCTTGATGTCCTTCGCAGGCGAAAAATGGTCGGGGATCATGGCGATCTTCGTGTTATCAAAAACGGTATCCATGCCCACTTTGCGCATTTCGCGGATGGCCACCGGTCCGGTGATATCGTTCGAGAGAACCATATCAACCTTGGCGGTGACAAGCTGACCTGCGTGTACTTCCGGAAGACCCGCGTGGGCAGCGATGATCTTCTGTGTCATTGTCATTCCCATATTAGTTGTTCTCCTTTGGCTGATGATTCATTTCTTCCCAATGCAGGGCTTTGTTGATGGCGTTCAGATAGCTCTTGGCAGATGCTTCGAGAACGCTGGTGCTGAGGCCGTGGCCGTTGAAGGTTTTGTTCTTGTAGAGAACCTTGATGTTAACATCGGCCTGCGCGTCGGTGCCGCCGGTGATGGCTTCGATGCGGTAGGTCTGCATGTCAAACGCGCCGCGATATTCTTCGCCGATGATCTCTTCAACGGCTTTGCAGGCTGCGTCGACAGGACCGTCGGAGAGCGTAGCGATCTCTTTGACTTCGCCATCGAATTTGACACCAAGGGTGGCCGTGGAGGTCAGATCGGTGCCGGTGAACACATAGAGATGATCGAAAACGTACGCGTCATCGGCGGTCGCCATCTTGGCGTCGATGAGGGCGATGAGGTCGTCGTCGAGGACTTCTTTCTTGCGGTCGCAGAGCTTCTTAAATTCGCTGAACGCTTCCTGCAGTTCGTCGCCTTCGAGATAGAAGCCGAGCTCGGCCATATGTACCTGGAAGGCGTGACGACCGGAATGCTTGCCGAGCACGAGATTGTCGGCGGTGATGCCGATGGTTTCCGGACTCATGATCTCGTAGGTTTCGCGTTTCTTCAGCACGCCGTCCTGGTGGATGCCGGATTCATGCAGGAAGGCATTGCGGCCAACGATGGCTTTGTTGGCTGGGATCGGCATGTTCGTCGTCTGGCTGACGAGACGGCAGCTGCGGTAGATCTCGCGGGTGTTGATGCCCGTTTCGCACTGCAGCGCGTCCTTGCGCGTTTCGATGCCCATGACGACTTCTTCGAGCGAGGTATTGCCGGCGCGTTCGCCGATGCCGTTCAGCGCCACTTCGATCTGGCGTGCGCCCTTGTGCACAGCTGCGAGGCTGTTGGCCACAGCGAGGCCGAGGTCGTTGTGGCAGTGGACGCTGAAGATCGCCTTGTCAGAATTTGGCGTGCCATCGATGACAGCTTTGATGAAATCGCCATATTCCCATGGCACCGCATAGCCGACGGTGTCCGGCAGATTGATCGTCGTTGCGCCAGCGTCGATGACGGCTTCAACGATGCGGCAGAGGAATGGGATCTCGCTGCGGGAAGCATCCTCGCAGGAGAATTCGACATCGTCGGTGTAGGTCTTGGCGAGCTTGACGCCTTCCACCGCTTTTTCGACGACCTGATCCGGCGTCATCTTGAGCTTATATTCCATATGGATCGGGCTGGTCGCGATGAACACATGGATGCGCGATTTCTTCGCGCCCTTCAGCGCTTCGCCGCAGGCATCGATGTCCTTCTTGGAGCAGCGCGCCAGACCGCAGATCGTGGATTCTGTGATGGATTCGGCGATCATCTTGACGGATTCAAAATCGCCAGGGGAGGAGATTGGGAAGCCTGCTTCGATGACATCGACGCCAAGCTTTTCGAGCTGACGGGCCACCGCCAGTTTTTCCTGTAAGTTCATGCTACAGCCTGGGGACTGCTCCCCATCGCGCAGCGTGGTATCAAAGATAATGACTCTGTCTTTGCTCATGGTCTCTAAACCTTCCTTCCAAATTAAAAATGCCCTTCTCGTCTCAAAATTTAGAGACGAAAAGGGCATGAATTCCGCGGTACCACTCTAATTGCCGCGCCAAAGCGCGACCACTCTCACTGCTAACGGGTGTGACCCGGCGATTTCTCGCAAAACTCAAAGGCGAGTTCAAAGATTAGCCGTCTGCGCTTTTCACCAACCAGCGCTTCTCTCTGACGACGCTTCTCCTACTACTCCTTATCATCGTTTATCAGTTGGTATTCTCACTGCTACTATTTTACCCACTGGTGCCTGTCCTTGTCAAGGAAAATTATAGTACAGCTTAAAACGATCACAGATAATTATACAACAGCCACCTCAGTCGATCTTGCGAATGTACTGGTGCAGGATAAATGGCTGCTCGTTTTCATCAAAACCATCCGTACGCGCACCGAGCCAGGTAAAGCCATTTTTCAAATAGAAGTGACGCAGAAACTCCACGTCCTCACACTCCAAAAACTGCACCGTTCCGCCAACCTGCCAGCTGATCTTTTCAATCTCCTGCATGGCCAGATGGAGCAGATCGCTGCCGCTGATGCGGTCTTCTTTCGGCAGCGCACTGTTCTTGCCGAGCTGCGCGATCAAATATGCCGCCGTTGAATACATCCCTGTGCCGGGATCCAGTTCACCAACACGCGCAATGCGTTTTGCCAATGTTTTGCTGATCATTGCTGCGGGAACAGACAGCGGTTTGACGATGATGGAAAAATAGCCTGCGAACTGTCTCGTCTTCAAGCTTATGACGACGTAAGTAATAGACTGCCGTTTTTTAGAAAAATCGCAGGCGCTCTCCCGAATAAACGACTCAACGCTTTCATTTTTCGGACAGGAAAAGTTTGCAAGCATGCGCATTACCTCATCCTCTCCAAATAAATTTATGAGCCGCAAAATTGACACGGGATAAAATTCATTTATTCTCTGGTCTGTTTGCATGTTTCATCTTCTCCCAAAGCTCTTTCAACTCATCATCGCTCAGCTCTCTGGTCGGCACATATTCTCTCGGATGCTCTGCACACCAGCGTTCAGATTCTTCGTAGGCATCAATGAAGCGCTTCGGGTCGTTGATGACAAAATTATGAAAGATGCTGGATGTAGCCATTCTGCTCACCTCCTGACAATTTTTAATGATTCCGTGTTTATCTATCTCTATTATACCCTGCCAGGACACATCCGGACAAGCAAAAAATCGCTCACACCGCGGCCTAGCGATGTGAGCGATGGTTGACGCATTTATTCTACTGTGACGCTCTTGGCGAGGTTGCGTGGTTTGTCGATGTTGCAGCCGCGCACGAGGGCGGTGAAGTAGGCGATGAGCTGCAGCGGAATGGCTGCGAGAACTGGAGAGATGAAATCCGGGCAGACTGGGATCTCGATAACGTGGTGGATCTTGGCGCTGATGTTCTGCTGGCCTTTCTGAACAACGGCGAGCACTTTGGCGCCGGAGACATCGCCGTTTTCGTCGACCATGCGGCTGATCATCTCTTCGGTGTTGCTCATGGTCTTGTCGAAGGTTTTCTGCTGCAGGGCGACAGAGATGACTGGCGTTTCGTCGCTGATGAGCGCGAGGGTACCATGTTTGAGTTCACCGGCAGCGTAGGCTTCGGCGTGGATGTAGGAAATTTCCTTGAGCTTCAGCGCGCCTTCCTGAGCAACGGCCCAGTCCATGCCGCGACCGATGTAGAAAAGATCTTTGGCATCTTTATATTCTGCGGCGATGGCTTTGATGCGGTCGATATTTTCCGGTGCGAGGATCTCTTCTGCCTGCTCTGGCAGCGCTTCGAGGGCGCGAAGCATGGTCTGCATTTCTGCTTCATCCACACGGCCGAATACATCGCCAAAATAGAAGCCGATGAGATAGAGCGCGATGAGCATGGAGGTGTAGGCTTTGGTAGAAGCAACGGAAATTTCCGGGCCTGCCCACAGATAGACGACCATGTCGGATTCGCGCGCAATGGAGCTGCCGACAACGTTAGTGATAGCGAGCACAGAGGCGCCGGCTGCTTTTGCTTCGCGCGCACCTTCAAGGGTATCGGCGGTCTCGCCGGACTGGCTGATGACGATGACGAGGGTATTTTCGTCAAGCATTGGTTCGCGATAGCGGAATTCAGAGGCGACTTCGACGAAAACTGGGATCTTCAGCGTCTTTTCAAGGATGGTCTTGCCAACGAGACCAGCGTGATAAGCGGTGCCGCAGGCGACGATGTAGATCTGGTGCCATTTTTCGATGGTTGCTTTGTCAATGTTGATGTCATCGAGAACGACGTGATCTTCTTCAATGCGACCGGCGAGGACGCTGCCGAAGGTTTCGATCTGCTCAAAGATCTCCTTGATCATAAAGTGTGGGTAGCCGCCTTTTTCAGCAGACTGGGCGTCCCACTGGATCTCGTCGACCATGAGATGCTGCTCTGTGCCAGCAAGGTCGGTAACGTCGACGTGGTCGGCGTAAACCTGAGCGATCTCGCCGCTGTCGAGATAGATGCAGCGACGGGTGTAGGCGAGCATGGCTGGTACGTCGGAAGCGATGATGGTCTCTCCATCGCCGAGGCCGATGACGAGCGGGCTGTTCTTGCGGGTAGCGATGATGCGGTCCGGTTCATCGACTGCCATAACAACGAGGGCGTAGGAGCCGGTGATGACCGCGAGCGCACGCTGCACAGCGGCGAAAAGATCGCCGTCGTAGAAAAGCTCGATGAGATGAGCGACAACTTCGGTGTCGGTCTCAGATTTGAAGGTGTGATCCTTGAGATAGGTTTCCTTGAGGCTCTGATAATTTTCAATGATGCCGTTGTGCACAACGGCGATCTTGCCCTCTGGCCCGAGATGAGGATGGGCGTTTTTGTCAGATGGCTGGCCGTGGGTGGCCCAACGGGTGTGGCCGATGCCGACGTGCCCGGCGAGGGGATGATCGGCGAGGGCCTGTTCGAGATTGGCGAGTTCTCCTTTTCGTTTTTCGACGGTGATGGTATGATCTGCGAGGACTGCTATGCCTGCAGAATCATAACCGCGGTATTCCAGCTTTGCGAGCCCGGAGAGGAGCACGTCCTGCGCTTCTCTGGGGCCAATGTAACCAACGATTCCACACATTAGGAATCCCTCCTAGTGATTTATTTCAAGTCAGTCGCTGCCTGGTCAGGCAGTGCATCTTTTAATTCAAAGTCAAAATTCTGGCACTGGTCGAATTTCGGCAGATCTTCGAGCCGTTTCAGGCCAAATGCCACGAGAAATGCCACCGTCGTGCCAAAGACGACGGGGCGGCCTGGCTGATCAAGACGTCCCTGTTCTTCGATGAGTCCTCGCGCGAGGAGCTGCTGAATGGGGCCGTCAGATTTGACGCCGCGGATGTATTCGATCTGGCTGCGGGTGACAGGCTGTTTGTAAGCAATGATCGCCAGTGTTTCATAGGCGGCATGGGAAAGCTTTGTTTTCTTTTCAGATAAGGTTTTTTCGATATACGGCGCCACGGCAGGCGCTGTGGCAAACTGCCAGCCGCCGCCAACCTCGCGCAGCACGATGCCGCGATCCTCACGGCTGTAGTCTTCTGAAAGAAGAGCGAGCACTTCGCACACGTCTGGTTCGCTGATCTCGCAGATCTTCGCGAGCTCGGCCGCGCTCACAGGTGCTTCGGCGATGAAGAGCAGCCCTTCGATGATGGCTTTGTAAGATAGATCAATGAGCATGGTGTCTCCTTAACACGCTTGAGGGCGCAGCCAGATGTCTCCGAAGAGTTCATGCTGCACAGCGACGATCTCGTTCTGGCGGATGCATTCAAGGAGCGCCAGGAAAAAGGTGATGCGCTCGTCGGTGGAGCCGCAGTCACGCAAAATGTTCTGGAAGGTTGGACAGCGGGCTTCCTGACAGAAGCGCAGCAGATTGTCCTTGAGGTCTTCGATAGAAAAGTTCATCTTTTCGATGACCATGACCTGAGATTTTTCCTCGGTGTAGGCCTCGAGCACCTCGAAGGCTGCAAGGAGCAGGCGCGGATCAAGGCCGACAGGCGGCTCGATCTTTCTGTATTTTTCGCGCAGGGCGCTGAGGTCCACCTTGCGCTGATAGCAATCGGCAGAACGGTCGCGCAGGCTCTCGAGTTCGCCGGCGAGCTCTTTGAAAAAGCGATAGGCGACAATCTGATCGACGAGGCTCTGGCGTGGGTCCTCTTCTTCTGCTTCGCTGCGCCGCTTTGGCAGGAGCATTTTCACCTTGATGCGCACGAGCTGGGCAGCAAACAGCAGAAAATGGCTGGCGATCTCGAGGTTCATGCTCTGGGCGTCTTCCAGATACATGAGATATTGATCGGTCAGCTCGTTGATAGGAATGTCGTAAACGTCAATTTTGTTTTTTTCCAGTAAATGCATCAACAGGTCCATCGGACCATCGAAATGATCCAGATGAAATTCGAGGGTTTGCAAGGCCCTTCCCTCCTACTTTTACTAATCATTTCTATTATAGCATATTCAGTGTGAACAACAAACCTTTACTTCTTTGTGTCGGCCAACGAAAGATAGAATCGATCCTTGTGCTTGAACACATCCACGTTGGCGCCATAGAAATCTGAGAGATTGTCGTACTGGATCATGTCGTCGATATCGCCCTGGGAATGCACCTGGCCATCCTTGAGAAGGAGCGCTTTACCGAAAACCGGCAGGATCTCGTCGGTGTTGTGGGTGACAAGGATGAAGGTGATGTTGCCTTCGGCGAGCTCGTTGATGGTGATCTCCATGTCGTGGCGGGCAAAAATATCGAGGCCGTTGAAGGCTTCGTCGAAGATGATGATGTCAGGATGGTTCATCAGCGCGCGGCCGATGAGCACCTTCTGCTTTTCGCCCTGGCTGAGCATGCCGTATTTGCGCTCGGCGAGGTGGCGGATCTTGAGCAGATCGAGGATCTCGTTCGCACGGGCGATGTCGTCGTCGTCCACCTTTTCCCAAAGGCCGAGGGAAGCAAATTTGCCGGAGAGGACGATGTGCAGCGGATAGTCGTTGGTCGGGATGAACTGGCTGAGGGCAGAACTCACCCAACCGATGCGCTTGCGCAGCTCGATGATGGAGGAATGGCCAAATTCAAACTCCAGCACCTTGACATGGCCCTGCGACGGAAAGATGTAGCCATTGACCATGTTCAGCGTGGTGGTTTTGCCGCTGCCGTTCGGGCCAAGGATGACCCAGTGTTCGCCGCGATTCACATGCCAGTTGATGTCTTTGAGGATGTATTTTCCGTTTCTGATATAGGATACGTTGTCTAAGCTGATGATCTCTTCCATGGATCACGCCTCCTCGTTCTTTTCAAAATCGTCGTGCTCCCCTTTTTTCTCACGCGTCATCAGGGCGCGGGTACATTCGCCAACATCGGCGCCTTCAAAAAGCACGCTGTAAATCTGATCGAGGATCGGCATTTCGATGTGTTTTTCTTCGGCGAGGGCATGGGCAGCTTTGGTGGTGGAAACGCCTTCGACGACCATGCCCATGTTCTCGAGAACGTAATCCAGACTTTTCCCCTGACCGAGCATGATGCCGGCACGGCGATTGCGGCTGTGCTCAGACGTGCAGGTGACGAACAGATCGCCAACGCCGGTGAGCCCAAGAAAGGTGTACGGCTCTGCACCGAGAGCGACGCCAAGGCGGGTAATCTCAGCAAGGCCACGGGTCATGAGCGCAGCGCGGGCGTTGTCGCCGTAGCCGAGGCCGATGGTCATACCAATGGCAAGGGCGATGATGTTCTTGAGTGCGCCGCCGAGCTCAACACCGACGACGTCTTTGCCGGTGTAGACGCGAACGTTGTCGTTCATGAAAATGGTCTGCACACCCTCTGCTGCCTCCTGATTGCGGCTGGCTGCGACGAGGGCAGTCGGCATATTGCGGCCAAATTCCTCGGCGTGGCTTGGACCGTAGAGGACAACGTAGCGATCGAGAACCGCTTCGCCGAGAACGTCGGCGTAAACCTCGAGGACACATTTTCCAGTGGCGGTTTCAATGCCCTTGGCGACGTTGATGAGCACACCAGTCGCCTGCGCAAATTCCTCACGATGACTTTCCAGCAGCCCGCGCTGGCTTTGCGTCGGTACGCCGATCAGGAGCGCATCGAAAGCGGCTGGCGACGGCCATTCGCTGGTGACAGAAAGCGTCGGATGCAGCGGCACACCCGGCAGATATTTTTTATTTTCACGGCTTTCGGCAATTTCTTGCATCTGCTCTTTGTTGCGCCCCCAGAGGGTGACGCTGTTGCCATTGAAGGCGAGCACCTGAGCCAGCGCTGTGCCCCAGCTGCCGGCGCCGTAAACTGCTACTTTTGCCATTTTGGTCAACTCCTTTTCTGACCGATCTTATTTTCTGTTCCGTTCAAAAGGCGCTTGATGTTCCCGCGGTGCAGCCAGATCACATAGATGAGGCCGCAGACGATGACGCCGATGACAACAGGCGGCTGTCCTTCAAAATAAAGCAGGAACGGCGCGATGATGACGACGGTGAGGGAGCCGAGGGACATGTACTTGGTGATGCCAACGATGATGCCCAAGATCACCAGCAGGATCGCCAGCGTGATCGGCGATACATAGAGCAGCGCGCCACCGGCAGTGGCGATGCCTTTGCCGCCCTTGAAATGCAGCATCCAGCTTTTGGAATGGCCGACGATAGCGACAACGAAACCGATCATCATCCCGAGCTCGCCGCCGAGGTGGTAGCCGATCATGGCGGAGAAATACCCCTTGGCGCCGTCTAAAATGAGCACGAGCGAGGCCCATTTGATGCCGAGCACGCGCCAGACATTGGTGGAGCCGGGATTGCCGCTTCCTTTTTCGAGGATGTTGACGCCGCGCAGGCGGGCGATCATCCAGCCAAAGGAAAGCGAGCCCAGGAAATAAGCAGCAATGATGATGATAATGATGTTCAAAACGGAGACCTGCTCCATGATTTATCCCTCTTTTTTATTCCGAAGTTCCAGGCGGATCGTTGTGCCTTCAAAGGCGAAATGCTTGCGGATGCAGTTCTCAAGATATCTCAGATAGGAGAAATGCATGAGCTCGGTATCGTTGACAAAAAGCGCGAAGGTTGGTGGTGCAACATCGACCTGGGTGGCGTAGAAGATTTTCAGGCGCTTGCCTTTATCAGTCGGCGGTGGATTTTTGAGCACAGCGTCGCGCACGATCTCATTGACAAGGCTGGTCGGCAGACGCATGAGACGCGTTTCAGCGACGGCCTTGACGATGTCAATGATACGCCCGACGCGCTGGCCGGTCAAGGCAGAAACGAAAATGATCGGCGCGTAGCTCATAAACAGGAGCTGGCTTTTGATCTTTTCGGTGTAGGTCTTCATGGTCTTGTCGTCTTTTTCGATGAGGTCCCATTTGTTCACGACAATGATAAGCCCTTTGCCCTGCTCATGGACATAGCCGGCGACTTTTTTGTCCTGCTCGATGAGCCCCTCCTCGGCGTTGATCACAAAAAGCGCAACGTCTGAACGGTCGACAGCGCGTAGGGCGCGCATGACACTGTAGCGCTCGGTGGCCATGTCGATCTTGCCACGCTTGCGCATGCCGGCGGTATCGACGATGACAAATTCCTCGCCGTCGTGGGTGAAGGTGGAATCGATGGCGTCGCGGGTGGTGCCGGCGACGTTGGACACAATGGAACGTTCTTCGCCGATGATGGCGTTTGTGAGGGAGCTCTTGCCGACATTTGGTCGGCCGACGACGGCGATGTGAACGCGGTCGTCTTCTTCGTCGATGGCTTCCGGGATCTCTTCGAGGCGTGCGTAGACAGCGTCCAAAAGATCGCCGGTGTTGGTGCCGTGGGAGGCTGAGATCGGAATGAGCTCATCCATGCCGAGGCTGTAGAATTCGTAGACGTCGGTAAGATCGTCAAACTGTTCGACCTTGTTGACGACGAGAATGACAGGCTTGCCGCTTTTGCGCAGCATCTGGGCGACAGCTTCGTCTTCAGAAGTGACGCCAGTGGTGACGTCGACGACATAGAGGATGACGTCAGACTCTTCGATGGCGATCTCAGCCTGGAAACGAACGTTTTTCAAGATCTCGTCGTCGCTCTTGAGCTCGATGCCGCCGGTATCGATGAGGGTGAAGGTTTTCCCGCTCCAGGTGACGTCTTCGTAGAGACGGTCGCGGGTGACGCCGGCGAAATCATCGACAATGGCGCGGCGGGTGTCGGTCAGTCGGTTGAAGAGAGTGGATTTGCCCACGTTCGCGCGGCCGACGATGGCAACAACTGGTTTCATTCCCATTCTCCTTTCTAAAAACGTGAAAAGACGAAACGACAGCTTGAGAGCAAGCTGTCGCTCGTAAGTCGTGACGAAACGACAGCTAGAGAGCAAACTATCGTTCGTGGGTCAATCAGATTCAGGCGTTGGCAAGCATGTTCGCAAACTGCTTGGCGCTGACGCCTTTGGTGGTGACGTCCTTGAAGAGAAGGACGTTCAGCGGCTGCAGATAGTGCTGTTCCTTTGGACCAACGGTGACGCCGATCATGAAGAACAAATCCTTGATAAGATCGAACGCGTTGCCTTCGCGCATTGGTGCTTTCAGGCCCTTGGTGAGGATCTCCTGATGGGCAGCAACGAGGTTTTCTTCCTTCATTTCTTCGATGAGCTGCTGCAGCGCGGTGATGTGGTCTGGATTGTACATCAGCGCCTTGATCCAGAGCACATACGCCATGTTCAGCGGATATGGCACGCTGTCAACGTTGGTCAGCGTGACGCCGTGCTCGTCGAAAGAAACCATCGGACGCACATAGCGCAGCGCACGCAGGATGTCGCAGCGGCTCATGCCGTCGGCGAAAACATCCTCCACCTTCTTTCCTTCTGCAGGAACGAGGTGACCATCCTGTGGCACAGCGATCGCTGGCGCATCCATGAGGAAATCGGCGAAATCCGTGTACTTGAAATGGGTGCTCATGGCATCTTCCATATGATAGAAGGAAGGCTCTGCCGTGAGGATGTTGTTGATGTTGTAGAGAACAGCGTCGTTTTCCTTGCCGCCAACCCAGGCCGTGTTATCAAAGAAAGCGGCCAGCGCCGGCTGGATGATGGCGGCAGCCTGGTAGCGCTTTTCGAAGTTGTCAACGTGGGCATACTGCATGCTGATGCTCATCTTCGCACTGCAGAGCAGCGCATCCTTGAGGGCATCGTTGCCATCGGCATAAGCCATGAGGCAATTGTTTTCCTCCGTTGGCACAACCTCAATGTCCGCAGCCGTGCTGACTGGCTGATGACCAGTGGCCAAGAGCGTCATGCCGCGACGGCGCAGCTCTTCAAAAAGGCCTTCGATGAAGCCAAGATATGCCTGGTCGACGTCTTTCATTTCAATAAATGGGCCGTAGGTCCACTGCACCTGACCACCGACGCCCAGTCTCACCTTCTGGTCATCCTTCTTGGCGCCAACGAGCAGGCCATTTTCTTCCAGCCCTTCCCAGCCAGCGCGCACCAGGTATTCAAGCAGATCGCGCAGGCCCTGTTCGTCGCTGTAGTTCACAGCGGTGAAATCCTTGACATGCAGGAGCACGTGGTCGAAGGTCACATAAAGGCGAAAGTCGTCGTGGTCTTTTTCAAACGATTTCATAAAATCGATCAGTTGGTCTTTTAACATTCAGTGCACTCCTTATTCATCAATCATTCTGCGTTAAGCAGATCGAGTAATAATTTGTTTTCTTCTTCAAGATCGAGAAGCTGTTGCGTGGTGTTGAGGGCAGCAATGAGAAGCTGCTCCCGCTGCGTGAGCGCCGGTTGATTGTCGCCAGCAGCCGCCACTTCCGCAAGCAGACGCTCAAACACTGCCGAGACGACCGTTTCCTCGTCAGCGGAACGCACCTGGTACGTCTGGCCCAGGAGCTCCAGGTCGTAGGTTTGAACCTCGCCCATGCGCATTCTCCTCTCAATCATACTGCATACCATTATAGCATAGCTGCCCGCGCAAGTCATCCTTTTTTTCAGGCAGACAGCCGCTCTTTAGGGCGCAGAAAAGCCCGGGTGTAAAACATCCGGGCTCTTGGATGATTGTCTCAAATTAGTAATGTTTTTTTCAATGATTAATTAGTAATTAGTAATGTTTAATGGTAGTGGGTTGTGTCTCTTCGAGCCACAACCGAAAAAAAAATTTTCGGTTGTCTGCGCACGCTCGCCAATAAAATAAAAAGGCTTTGAGAAGCACGACGCGCAGCGACGTGCTTCTCATAAGCCAACAACGAGGTTCTTGACGCTGTGCCCCTGCCCATCAAAGTAGCCTTCGAAGGTGTTGCCACCCGAGGTCCCTCCGCCATTGCCGATCGGTTCCCACGGATTCGTTTCATTGCAGATGCTGGAGAGGTCGATGTCGTTCATCAGCTCGGCGTGGGCGGCGGGATTGCCGTCCGCATTGCCGTCCACGTCGTTAACGATGTCGCGGAAGCTTTTCAGCTCGTCGGCGGTGCTGATCCTGTATGGGGACGCTTCGGTGCCGAGTCCTGGTGGCAGGCCATCCTGGGCATTTTCCTGCAGCACTGGGCGGTTCAGCGATTGGCTGATGCGCCAGGTGTTGGCGAAATCCCAGCCTTGGAATTTTTTCGGATCGGTGAGATCGCTGACGGCGGTTGCGCCGGTTTGCTCACCGCTGCCGATGCTCGCCTGTCCGGTGTTCACTGTGTCTGTCTGCAAGAAATAGCACTTGTCGACGGTGGCGCCGTTATTCCCTACAACGCCGCCGACGGTACCGTTAATTATTTTGCCGAATCCACCTGCACTGTAACAATTTGTGATGTTGCTATTATCAGTGTTCCTCCCAATAACGCCGCCAACGGTACCCGAAACGAATGAAACAATACTATTCCCGATGGTGCCGGTGCTGTAGCAGTTCATAACGCTGCTGTTGCCAGAGTTGCTCCCAACGACGCCGCCGAGATTGCCGCTAAAAGGACCGCTAGGAGGGTTATAGAGGAGAGCGCCGGTGTTGTAGCAGCTGGTAATTCTGGCGCCTGCGCCGCTGTTCTGCCCCACAACACCGCCAAGATTGCCGCCGCTGGTGTCAGAGCCAGCGCCAGGAGCAGGAACACTGAAGCTGCCGCTGTTGCTGCAGTCTGTGACGCTGCCGCTGTTATTCCCCACGACGCCGCCGAAGTTGTTGTCGCTGCCGCTGATGATGAAACCGCTGGTGTTGGTGCAGTCTGTGACGCTGCTGTTGTTCTGCCCCACGATGCCGCCGACGTTGCCACTGCCGCTGAGGCTGCCAGAGGAGAAGGTGCAGTCTGTGACGCTGCCACTGTTCACCCCCACAATGCCGCCGACATTGGTGGCAATCCCGCCGCTGACGCCGCCGGAGACGAAGGTGCAGTTTGTAACGCTGCCGCTGTTCTGCCCCACGATGCCGCCAATGTTTGTGGCTCTCCCGACGCCTCTGACGCTGCCGGTAACTTTGAGATTTTTCACGGTGCCTCCACTACCAAGCCGAGCAAAAAGGCCGACATCAGCAGAAGATCGGTAGTCACCAGCAGGAGGGGGATTG
>OLPU01000736.1_pt1 | contig 27370 bp, 29 predicted proteins | sample 1673111 | NCBI WGS metagenome assembly OLPU01 (sample SAMEA3136755, study PRJEB25190) | human gut metagenome | reverse complement strand
TGAACCTCTAAACTGCTTATAATTTTTATAATTCTTATCTCCAACTTTTGTTAACGAAGTATATCCATCTCCTGTTTCTGAATAAGTTGAAGTATCTACAGCATTTGAATCATTATCATTATTGCCGCATAGATAAATTATTAATATTTACAAACTTCGATATAATTGAATTAGCTGCATATGGAACAATAGCCTCCATCATTTCATCTTTTTCATCATCATCTGCATCAGCTGCAAAACTATTAATAGGTATATAACAAAACAAACTAGTTATTATCATGTTTATTGCTATTATTCTTTTTAAAATTTCTTTTTTACATTCATATGATTTTTTATTATCTCTACTAAATATCTTCATAATAACTTGCTCTCCTTAATATAGTTCTCATAAATATTAATCATCTCCATAATTATCTTTTCAATCATTATCAAAATCTTGCCATTGTGTTCTTTCATTATCAAATACTTTATCAGAACTATCATTGTGAAATATTAATCTAATTGATGCCACCGCTATTATAAGTGATATGAAAATTATTGCTATAATTATGAATAAAGGTTTTAAAGTATTTTTTATTGTTTTTATCACTACTTTCTTCGTGCTTTGAGTTATATCTTGACTATCACTCTCATTTTTTGCCATACTCTTTCTCCTTCCTATCTTCAGTTATATATTAACACTTATTTTTTTTATATTAAGTCCAGAGAAATCTTCTCCATAATTTGTTTGTATTTGTGAAAATGTAAGTGTTTTTATATTTCTTCCTGAAATATATGGATTATCAAATTTAATTGTAATTTCATTTGTATGTCCTTCGTATACACGCAAATCTTCTTTTATAATTTCATTATTTATTGCTTTATGTTTTATATCATTTGTATCTTTTAAGTATATACTTGCTTCACTTCCAACGGGATCCATCAAAATTTCTCCATTTGTATTATTTTTTATTTTTATATTATATTTCTCATAATCCATATATTTTGCTCTTGAAATAACTGTTATCTCAATATTATCCTCTGTTTTAGATTTATTAATTTCTTCTGTTCCTATATACTTATTAATATTTAATTTTTTTTCCTTTTCATCTATTGTAATATAATCTTGATATGTAAATCCATCCGATGATTTTCCAGTTGCTAATAAATCACCTTTAAATTTTACTATATATGTATTTCCAGTCCAATTCTCGATTGAATATGTTTTTTTACCTTTCTCAAATATTTGATTATAATAATTTTCTTCAAAATACTCTTGGCTTGGATATAACTCTTCTTTACAAGAGTCAGATAACATATCATATGCCTTTTCCACATCATGCTCATTACAATAGCCAACAAATTCTTCTATTTTACTACTAACTTTCTTTATTTCTGTTGTAGATACTGATCCCCCAGATATAGCAGATTTATCTGAAACTATTGCTCCATTCGTTTCGTTTTTTATATCTGATTTATTATTTGATTTAATTTCTATTTGGTTTTCATTACTTTTTGCTACATAATTTAATAATTGTAAACAACCAAATAGGAAGGCTACAATTAATGCAACCTTTATTATCTTTTTTTTGTTCTGTCTAACAAATCTCATAAATTTATGCATAATTTAGCCCTCCATTTTTAACTTTTCAATTCATTAAATCTATCCATTGCTCTAAACAAGTTATTTGCTTTTACATTAGCATCATTCTCTTTTACTCCATCTCTTGACATCAATTTTGATTTAAAGCTATTTTTATAATCTTCTCTATCTTTTTCTTTCATATAATTTGTGTTCTTTCCATCAAAAGCAACATTGTTGTAACTTGCTGCATATCTAGCATCCTCTAAATCCCAACCTTCTTGTTGCATTTGATATATAGCTAATGTTGTATCAACATCATTAATTCCTTCTTTATCTGTATATGTTGCCATCTCTTTTGCAATTTCTTTTGCTTTTTCTCTATCTACTTTTAATTTTTGCTCTATTCTCTTTATATTTTTCTCATCTTTAGCAAATTTTTCTTCTGCTTTCTTTTGTTGAACAGCTTTATATTCATCTCCATAATAAGCTTCCCTCATTGCATCAATATCAGATTTATGATCAATACTATTAATTTTATTAGAAATACCTTTTCCTAAAGCATATCCTCCAACTCCTGCTGCAATCATATTAGAAGCACCTTTTTCCATATTACCACCTGTAATAGATGCAATACCAGCTGCTGTAGCTCCTGCATATGCCAATGCAGCTTTAGCACCTAGTCCTGCTGCTCTCTTTCCAAGCATAGAAGCCACTTGGAAATTGCTCTTTCCTTTATACTTCTTTAAATGTTTATTTCCCTTATTAAGTAAACCTGCTCTTATTGCTCTCTTTAATTTTGTCTTTTTAGGCACACTTACATTAACAGATTTAGAAGGCGTTGGTTTTATAGTGTTATTAAGCATATTTGCATTATTAGGTAATTTTTCATTATTACCTGCATTATTTGAACTTAATTTAGAACTGTCTCTATTCTTTAAAATACTTGACCCAAATCCCATGTTTTTCAAATACATATCATATTCTTGATCTCCAGGTCCTATTCCCTCTGCTTTTAACTCATCAATTTGACTTTTAGATAATCTTGAATCATATTCTCCTAAATTATTCTTTGATAATTTATCTCCTAATATATTGTTTTTTGCTCCGTCACCCGTATTTGAACCTATTAAATTTTTTTCATTGTCTCCTTGGGCTGATCCAAACAAATTTTCTGCACTTCCATTACTTTTATTCATAAATGGTAATTTTCCTTCTTCATCTTCTCCTGAAGATTCACTACCTTTGCTTCCAGGTCCTAATCCTCCTTTTGGTGGTTTATGCATTAATTTATTTATTCCACTCATCATTACTGCAGACATAGCTGGACCTCCAAACATTGGTGGTGTTTGAGCTTTTTCAAATCCGAAAAATCTACGTAATAATTTTTCTGCTGGCATAAAGAATCCTAATGCAACTACTACATAGAATATGTTTTGTGAAGCAAAATCCATTGCTGCACCTATCAATACAGTATAAAGAATTAAATGCATTGGTTGTATTAATAAGTTAAATAAGTATTCTTTAAACCACATATCAAATGCCTGTGCTTTACCATCATTCATTTTATCAATTGGATATGTAATAGCAACTAAAGGAGCTATTATTGTTAAAAATGCCATATATATTACCCTTTTTAAATATGTAAAACAGAAAATTATTGTATATATTACTAAAACTACATATATTACATTATAGCCTGCCCTTGTAACTGCCATTTGACTATCTTCTTTTTTCTCTTTTCCTTTTTCATCAACAGATCTTTGTTGGCCTTTTATTCTCGCTTGAGTCATATAATCATTTGCTGGCCAAATTAAGACTGTTGGCTTTTTATCATCTCCTGTTCCATCTCCCCATATAAAACGATTATAAAAATAACTATCTTCATTGCTTGCATATCCCTCATCTGCATTTACGTCTCCTTCATCTCCAACTAATGTTTTATATGCTCTTTCTACTGTATCTTTATTATCAATTATAAACATTTCTATTCCCGTACCAACTTCCCCAGTTTGATCTGTTGTTCCATCTTTTCCCCCTGTTGTTCCATTTAAATACTGTTTTTTTGCATTCTCCACTGCCTTTTCTTTTTCTTCAGCACTTGAACCAGAAATTGCACTTATTGCTTTTATTATTTTTTCATTAATAGTAACCGAAAAAGCCATAATATAATGCATTAAAAACACTAAACATAAAGCTACTGTCCAATCCATTAACATTTGTTTATACTTTGCTTTATCACTTGATATGCTTGATAATGTTATTCTAATTCCTACATACACTAAAATAGATAATAATGCGACAATAGCAATATTCCTAAAAGTTTTATACCATTTAGAAATTGTTGGTTGTAAAGTTTTAGCCGATGAAACCTCTACTTTTTCTGAATCTTCTACAGTCTTTCCCTCTGCTAAAGCTACATAAGCACTATAATCATCATTAACTGCTGGATTAGCATTTATTTTGCACATTTTATACTTCTTACCATTATAATCCCATGTATATGTAAGTGTATTAGCAGAAGCATTTTTTTCTCCTTGTACCAACTTGGCTTTACTAGAATCAAAACCATACTCCTTGCAAAAATCATTATATTGCTCAGAATTTAAATAATAAACTCCCTCAATACTTCCAAGTGCTGTATATCCTTGATTTTCAGCTCGTGTTTTATCTCCGTTAATTTGAACACTTACATATTCTATATGCATTTTTTTAGTTTTTTTCGATTCTTTTGGATTAAAAAAGTTAACATCAAATGCTAATACTTCATTTTTAAATATAGTTTGAGGTGTTAGTTCATATTCTGGAAGGAAAAATCCATTTTTGCCAAAATGGACAATACTAGCAGCAAAATATACAGCAACAGCAACTCCAGCTATTTTTAAAACTGCACCAGCTGATGTTGCTAAAACTGCAAGTGCTGCACCTCCAGTATAAACAATAGCAATGACAGAAACTACTGCTGCTACGATCGCCACTGCAATTATAGCTAATTTAATCCAAAATGAAGTATCTGACTTTTCTACCCAAGCTCCTGATGAATCCATTCCCATTATGGTTTGTTGCATTATATTCATAATTCCATCGCCCAAATTTGCAACCAAACTAGTTATTGGTTCTAGCAATACATCGCCATCAATTGCATGTGCAGGTTTCCCTATAAAAAATTGCATTAACAATAATATCAACATGACTAATACTATTTTTTGCCATATCTTTTTATTTGTAAAAATTTTCATGCTATTTAAACCTCCTTTTTAAGCTCCTTTTTTTGCTATCTCATTTAAGTTTGTCTCTACAAATTCAAACTCTTTTTTCGTTGGCATAATCTTTAGTATTGCTGTATCAGATCCAACCTTAAGTAATCCCTCTCCTTTTGAACATGTAATTAAGAAGCTTGCTTCTCCTTCAGAAAGTTTAAATACTTCTTTCAAATATTGAATCTCTGATTTATCTTGTGCTAAAAATAGCTTCGTGTCAGATGATGTTAGTACTGCTTGTGCCTCAGGTTTTTCATAAAAGTCTTGGAATCTCTGTGAAATAATAGCAAGTGAAACATTTCTCTTTCTTGCACGTCTTGCCATCTTATTTAAAAAGTCAACTGCTTCTGGATATGGAAGCAACATCCATGCTTCATCAACCAAAACCCTTTTCTGTTTTGCTCTTTTTCTGTCTTCACTGTTTTTCTTAACAAACTTTTCCCAAATCCAAGAAAGTAATATTTGTTGTGCTAATGGTCTTGCAAATCTTTCTTCTAATTGTGAAATATCAATATTTATAAAAGGTGACCCCTCTAGTAATTCAAATGTAGATTGTCCATCAAAATATGCCATCTGTCCATCATATTCTCTTATGTATTGTTTCATAACTTTTAACAAATAACTATAATGATATTGGTAATCTGGGTTAGTATTGTCTTGTGCCTTTTTCTGAATTCTCTTAAACCAACTTCCTATTGTTGGCATTTTTTTCTTTTCTTTTGAAAACATATTTCCCTTATTTAGTTCAACTCTTGATGATTCATATAAACTTAAAGGATCACTTGTAATTCCCTTTGCAGCATATTCTTCTGCTACTGATTCTGCTATAATTTGCTTTGTAAGCTCATTTACTTCATCGCTTCTTGTACTACCTTTTGCCATTGTAAGTAAAGCTTGCGTAACATCTTCTACTTTATTTTCTACATTTAAAATATTTCTATCTTTTCCTGTTATTTCATCTTTTATTACTTCTGTTTCTATATCAAAAACATTAATAATTGTTTTTGAAGTAGGACTAATTACTACATTAATTCCTCCTAAACTTTCAGCAACAATTCTATATTCACCTTCAGCATCTAAAGCTAAACTTTCTATTCCCATAAGAACAGATGAACGAGATACTAATGTTTTCATAGTAACAGATTTTCCCGCACCAGACTTAGCAAATATAACCATATTATAATTTGTAAGTGATGGGTGAAAATTATCAAACAATATTGGTGTTCCTGTTTGCTTATTAAATCCTAACGGAACTCCTGTAGGATGTCCTATTTCTGAAGTTGTAAAAGGAAAAACTGTTCCCATAGAATTTCTATCAAAAGTATGTGTTTTCCTTATTTTATCATTCATCAATGGTAAATTAGATTGAAACGCATCTTCTTGAATTCCCCAGGCAGTTTTTATTCCAACTAAAGTTTTTGACATTTCGCCAGCTAACAATTTTGTATATCTATCTAGTTCCTCTAAATTATATGCAAACAATGTTGCTACAACTGAAGCTTCATACAACTTATTAAAGCCTGCTGCAATCTCATCTCTTAATTCTTCAGCTTCCATTCTTTTTTGGGATATAATACTCTCTCTATTTATATTTCCTTTATCTGCTGCCACTATTCTTTCTGTCTCTAGTTCATTAATAACTCTATTTAATTCATTTTGTGACCTTTCTTCTTTAATTGGATTAATATAAACAGATGTATTTATATCTCCAAAAAGATACATATCTCTAAATAAATCAGGAAAAGTACACATTCTTGGAAGAGAAGATACAAAAAAGCTTCTTGCATATCTTTTTGTACTTGATATTATTTCTAAATGGTCAATATTAGATACATCTATTCCCGATGGGGCAATTAATTCTTTTATGCTTTTTTTCTTTAATATCGAAATTTCTTCTCTTTTCTCATTAAGTTGTCTTTCTAGTTCTTCTTGTTGTTGTTGTTTTCTTTTCTTTTTGTTCATCTTCTTTTCCTCCTTTTCTTCCTTTAGTTTCTTTTTCTATTTTATCTTTTGCTTTTTCTGCAACTTCTTGTCCTATAAGTTTTTCGTTTTCCTCAATAATCATCTTAGCCATGTCATCTATTAATTTATCAATTTTTTGTTCCTTTTCTCTTACGGCTTTCTCCTTTTCGCTCTCTTGAGACGCTTCAAGAACTGCTTGATTTGCTCTTTTAACTGCATCTTCTTCTATCTTTTTATCTATCTCTTTCATTCTTTTATCTAATACGTCTGGTGCTGTTGAATATAATTCTTCATAACCTGAATTTAACATTTTATTCAAATCATACACCTCTGAATCATCTCTGTTATATGCAACATATAATAATTCTGCTAACTCTGTTGAATTTAATATTTTTGAATTTATTCCACATACATATAATGCACTTATAATTGATTGTGCTTTTGTATACAATTCTGAAAATGCTAAATTTTTAATTTCTCCTTTATCATAATCTTTATTTTCAGAATCTTCTGGATAATATGGTATTATAATATAATATTGCTTAGTTAATATATTTTTATTGAAACTCATCTGCTCAGTATTTTTTATAATATCTAAACCATATTCGTATAAGTTCCTTTGTTTTACTACTTCAAGTCTCAACTTTTCTAATTCTTCTCTTGAATATCCTCCAATGTTAACCTTTGTCCTATATTCCATTTCTGTTTTAACTAAGGTATCTTTGATTTCATTTATTTTTTCTTTATATGTACTAATACTTCCTTGTAAATTAACTGTCCTCGTTTGTGTATAAATTTGTATTGGATGTCTTAATGTATTTAAAAATTGTAAAAATCCTTGCTCAACACTTGTCTTTTCTACTCCTGACATTAAGTCATAGTTAATTCCTTGACATTCAATTACCATTAAATACTTGCGTCTCTCTTTTTGTATAATCATATTATCTTCAATACCATCAAATTGCATAAAAGAAAATATTGATTGCTTATTATATTCTGTAGTTAATCTCTCTTTTGGCTCTTTAGTTTTTTTCTTGCTGTCTTTTTCAAATTCACTTTCTTTAGGTTCTTTATCCTTCTTTTCTTTTATTTTTAAAAAAATAAAAATTACTGATAATATAATTAATATAAAAATCATAAATCCTAGCACATAAGTTAGTATATTAACTGTTTGATCGTTCATTCTTTTGTTCCTCCTTATCTTCTGTTATATCTTCATTCATGTAAACATATATTTTGTTATTATTCTTTTTGAATAATATCCATCTTTTTATAACATCATCAATTTTTTCTCCACCTGTTTTTTTAGTTAGTTCAAAATTTTTCATATCAGGAACTTTAAATGTAGCTATACAAAATCCTACTAATCCCAAAAAACCTGCTATTATAATTCCTATCATAGTTAATCCTATCAAATTAAATAAAAAATAAAAAATTAACCCTATTCCTACTCCAACAGCGGTATAAATAATTGCTTTAGTCGAAAAAATATATAAAATTCTTCCCTCTCCTTTATAATTTCTAGGTATATAATATGATTTCATAATATTCCCCTTTCTTTAGTTTTTAAATCCATTTACACTTAATACTATTATAACAGATTTTGTTGGGAAATGTAACATTATAGCAAAAAAAAAATGATATTTAATATATTTGTAATATTCTTGTAATCAGTTGTTAATATTAATTTTTATATTTATTTATATATATTTTTTATTTTAGAATTTAAATATGCACAAAAAAAGAGAGTTGCCTCTCTTTTTTGTATATATATTTTAATTATTGAGCTGTAAAACTACTTGCAAAGTTGAAAACAATTCCTGCTATAGCTGAAGCTGCAAATACAAGTGCAGCACCTATAATATAAGGCATTAAAGTCTTTTTGTATTCTGCTTTTTCTTCTGCACTACCCATCATGTACTTAATACCAAGTACAATTAATACTACAACTGAAACAATTGATCCTGCCACAGAAACAACTGTTATAATTTGATTTCCTATATTTTTCATTGTTGCTGTATTTGCCTTAGCACTTCCTGTTAAGTTTTTTGGATCTACAATTCCTTCTGTTGCAGCAAAAACTGGAGCAACAGTCAAAATTACCATCATTATAATCATAATTGTTGAAAAAATCATTTTTGTTCCTTTTTTCATGTTTCATCATCCTTTCTTTTATTTATTTTATATTTAAATCTTTGTATCCAAAGAACATTAATAACTAATTTAAAATATCTATTTTGGAATAACATTGTAAATAGCTCCAGCTATTGCAGAAGCTGCAAATACAAAAGTCGCACCTATAACATAAGGCATTAAAGTCTTTTTGTACTCTGCTTTTTCTTCTACACTTCCTAGCATATATTTAATTCCTAATACGATTAATGCTATAACTGAAATAAAAGAACCAATTATTGAAAGTATTGTTATAGTTTTATTTCCAGTAGTTTTTAAATTTTGAGTATTTGAACCGTTTCCATTTAAATCCCCTATAGAAAAAGCATAAATGTTAGTAACTACAAACATCATAATAAAAATCAATACTATTCCTATCTTAAAAATTCTTTTCATATCTACTTATCCTACTCCATTCATAACATTAATAACTAACTTCCATATTCCAAAAGCTCCAAAAATCACAATACATCCCAATAAATATGGCATTATTGATTCTTTAACCTTTGCTTTATCTACTGCTCCTGTCATCATATAAGTAATTCCTAAAATCATACCTACTATAACCGCAACTATCATTCCAATTGAAGTTAATGTATTATAAATTTCATCCGAAGCACTTGTTAATTGATCCTTATCAACTGTTATACTATTACCTGCAGATTTCAAAAAATTATCTGCATCATCTACCCAACTAGAGAAAACCTTAACAGGGAAAACACTTACTATTATAAATACACTAATAATAGCTATTAATTTCAATATTTTACTTTGCATTTTCCTCACCTTCTTCTCTTTATATTGATTTGGCTAACTCACTTACTATCGCTAATACATTTGTAATTCCAAATACTAACACTGCTCCTATTAAATATGGCGTCATAGTTTCTTTATATTGTGCTTTTTCTTCTACACTTCCTAGCATATATCTAATTCCAATGATTATAATTGCTATAACCGAAACAACACTTCCTATTAATTGTATCGGTCCTATTATGTCATTTCCTATAGCCAACAGCTTTGTATCTCCTTCTGACGTAGTACTTGTTGGGTCATATTCATAAGGATTGAAATCATCACTTGTGCTATCTGCACATACAATATAATTACTGAAAGCACAATACATAACAAATAAAATAACACTTATAGATAAAAACTTATAACATATTTTAAGTACACTTCTCATGCTTTCACCTCCAAATTTCAAATCACTACTTTCATTATACAATATTTTCTATTTTTTTTCAACTTTTTGCAATGTTTTTTATTTTTTTAACAAAAATGTAATAATTCTGTAACATAAATATCAAATTATTTATATCACAGAATTATTATTTAATACTTATAAACATATAAAATACTCTGAATTTTATTTCCTATACTTCTAATTTCAATATTATATTTTTGTCCAATATATCTATCAATATGAATATTTTCACTTTCAATTGCTTTTTCATTATATTTTTTCATGAAAATATTTACATTTCCCGTTTTATATGTTTCCTTTACTTCTTCTATACTATTATTTAAACTTACATTGCTAGGAAATTTAATTTTGTCTATGTCAGATTGACTAATACTATTAAGGTCTATTTTTAATCCCTTTATCTGTTCATCTTTAATATAAAGAAGTATCGTACTCTCTCCTAATTTTACCTCAGCAAAATTGTTTTCATCTATTTCTTTGATTTCTATTTGATTTTTTTCTTCAAATTCTTTTACTCCTATAGGCAATATCATTTTTTGTTCAAAAATTGAAACTTCCCCTGTATTCCATTTTATATTTGGTTTTTCTTTCATATATATTAGTACAGACATCATATACAATAAAATTATTAATATTGATATAATATTAATTGCTTTGTATATTACGTGTCTTTTCTTTTTATAAGGATTATCTTTTGGTTCTATTTTTAATTTTTCTCTAGCTTGTTTAGCTATATATAAATTATTTCCTTTTTCAGCAACAAATTTATATTCATTTTCACAATTTTTATTATTTTTTTCTAAAACAACCCCTTTGTAATATTGAACCATTATTTTGTCTAATAAATTCTTTCTTTTTTCTAATTGTTGACTTAACTCATTTACTTTTTTAACATCTTTATCAATTATTGCTTCTTTTATTGTCATATTAAAAGTAATTTCTTTTCTACTTTTTTTAGGTAAAAATTTTATAATGTTTCTCATTTTTTCACATTGTTCTTTAAATTCCTTCTTATTTTCTGTGAAAAATGCTATATCTATTTTATTTTTTATTATTTCTCCTTTTATAATAATATTATTTTTTATTTTTTCTACATCTTTTATTATTCCTTTTGCTTTCTCAAATTCTCCTAATTGTATATATCCTGTAGCTATTTTATTTAGTGTATAATTATAAGCAGATTTATTTAATAACATTTTTTTAGCATTATATATGTTAATATTCAGAAATCCCTCTGGACAAATGCTTGTATTTAATGCTTCTTTTATTAACTTTTCTGAATGTTGCCTATATCTGGTTGCAAAAAAAGATGAAAAAATTATATATATTACTAAACACAATAATAAATTACTTGTCCCATGTATATTTATTGCCCATAAAATACATGTTATAGTTATCAATAAGAATATTGTGTAATATATCCATTTTTCAAATTTATATCTTCTTAAAATTTTTTTTGCAATTTTATTTTCTTCATAATCTATTTGATTTTTTAATTCTCTTTTTTTTCTTTTCACGATTTGTCTCCTTATATAAATTGTTTTTCAAATTTATTTTATACCAAATTATAAATCATTACAAGCTTTTATAGTCTTTTAGTTTAATATTTTTCAATATATAGAACAAATCTAAAAAAACAGTAGAATAATCTACTGCCTCCAAAATATTAATATATTTATGGCGGAGATGAGAGGGTTCGAACCTCCGCGCCCCTTTCGGGACCTAACTGTTTAGCAAACAGTCCCCTTCACCACTTGGGTACATCTCCATCTTATAAATAAAAGTTAGATATTTTTTGGTTTTTAATATCTAACTTAAATTGTTTGGCGGAGAGGGTGGGATTCGAACCCACGGTACGCTATAAACGCACGCCAATTTTCAAGACTGGTGCCATAAACCAACTCGACCACCTCTCCATATCTTAAGACAAATGTCCAGCGACAGTATTTATCTTAGCATTTTTCAGGGCATTTGTCAATAGGAATTTTTAATTTTTTTATCTTCCAGATTTTGTGGAATTTATAGCCCTTTCTATCGCCTTTTGCTCTTCATCTGAAAGAGTATAAGTAGACTTTCCATTTTCAATTGGTTTTGCATATATGTTTGACATTTCTCTAGAATAAATTCCATTTAATACAACTCCATTGTTATTTTCATCTAACAAGGCAAGCGTAAAACTTAAATCACTTCCTGTGTCTTTATATGCATTATATCTAATAATTCCAACCTTTTGTATACTTTTTTCAAAATCTTTATCTAATTGCTCTATAAATTTAGCTATTTCTATATTTTGTTTTTCTACTCTTTCTACTTTATACATATAATTCTCTAAGTCCTCTTCTATATTTTTCCCTTCTCCTAATTTTTGCATAAAGTTCTTGTATTTTTTACTAATTGCGTTTGTTTTGATAATATTAATAATAAATCCTATTAGTAAAACAACATTAAAAATTAATACAAACAGTATAATTTTTTCTATTCCTACTGAATTTATAAAATTTTCCATAATATCACACTTTCTTTTTCGAATTTATTTAATCAACCCTAAAATTCTTTCTAAATCATCATTTGATGTATATTCTATTATAATCTTTCCACGTCTTTTTCCTGCATCTAACTTTACTTTTGAACCAAAAAATCCTTGAAATGTATCTTCTATATTTTTATATAATATATGATTTCTTCTTTGTTCTTCTCTTGTTTCTTTTACTTTTGCCTTTTTTTCAACTTGTCTTACTGTTTGTCCTCTTTCTAACATTTGTATTGCTGTTTGGTATTGTTTTTCTGGGTCTGTTATTGCTAATAATGCTTTACAGTATCCTTCTGATATTTTACCTTCTTTTGCCATTTCTAATACCCTTGGCTCTAAGTTTAGAACTCTTACCCAGTTAGCTATTGTACTTCTACCTTTTCCCAATTTTTTTGCTACTTCTTCTTGTGACATTCCATAATTGTCTATTAAAGTTTTTATTCCCATAGCTTTTTCTACAGGATTTAAATCTTCTCTTTGCATATTTTCAATTAGAGATATTTCTGAGTTTATTTTTTCGTCATCTTCCCTAATAATTGCTGGAATCTCTTTTAACCCTGCAATTTTAGAGGCTCTCCATCTTCTTTCTCCTGCTATGATACTGTAATATCCATCCTTTTTTGTTACTACTATTGGTTGAATTAATCCATATTCTTTAATTGAACTTGCTAATTCTTCTAATGCTTCTTGATCAAATCTTTTTCTTGGTTGGTCTCTATTAGGTTCTACTTCTGTTATTTTTAAATTCTTTAATGAGTCATTTTCTTTTATTTGCTCTTCTTCTGGAGCTGGTCCAAATAAGGCATCTAGCCCTTTTCCTAAGCCTGTCATTTTTGCCATTTTTATTCCTCCTATCATTTGTTTTATTGTAGTTGTATTGTACTTAAATATATTCTTTTTACTTTTACATCATATGTTTTGCTTTTTTTTGCTCGTCATTTATTTTTAAAAATTCTTTTGCAAATTTCATATAGCTTTTTGCTCCCTTTGATCTTGGATCATATTCTGTAATTGGCATCCCATAGCTTGGAGCTTCACTTAATCTTACATTTCTTGGTATTACTGTTTTATATACTTTGTCTTCAAAGTATTTTTTTACTTCTTTTACTACCTGATTTGAGAGATTTGTTCTTGCATCATACATTGTAAGTAATGCTCCTTCAATTTGAATTTCTTTATTTAAATGTTTTTTTACAAGATTTATTGTATTTATTAGTTGTCCTAATCCTTCTAATGCAAAATATTCACATTGTACAGGGATTAGTACACTGTTTGATGCTGTAAAAGAATTTAATGTAATTAGTCCCAAAGATGGTGGACAATCAATTAAAATATAATCAAATTCGTCTTTTATTACATCTAATTTTTCTTTTAATCTTTGTTCTCTTGACATCATTGAAACAAGTTCTACCTCTGCTCCTGCTAAATTCATGTTTGCTGGACATACTTTTAAATTTTTTATAATTGTATCTTGAATTGCATCTTTTATTTCTGTGTCATTTACTAATATATCGTATGTAGAATTTTCAACTTCTTTTTCTACTCCTAACCCACTTGTTGCGTTTCCTTGAGGGTCAGCATCAATTAAAAGTACTTTTTTACCCTTTTTGGCTAAAATCGTACATAAATTAACTGTTGTTGTTGTTTTTCCTACTCCACCTTTTTGATTTGCTACTGATATTATCTTTCCCAATTTAATTGCCTCCATTTTAGTTAATATTTATTAATGAGTTTTATTTATTCTTCACTATAATAATATATAAATATATAAAAAAAGTCAATAAAATTTAAGAAATTTATTGACTTTTTTTGCTTTTATTGAATTTGTTTTTTGCAGTGTAAATAGCAACTTCTTATGTTTTTATGATATCGGCTCTTTCGCTGGAATTCCTGGTTTTCTAGGATATTTAGCTGGTGTGTTTTCCACCTTTTTAATAACAATTATATTTCTTTTAATATCACTATTTGGTAAAGTAAATTCATCAACTTTTAGTATTTTTCCACCTAAAACTTTTATTGCCTTTTTACTATTATTTAGTTCTTCTTCTATTTCAGAACCTTTCATGCAAATACTTTTTCCTTGCTGTTTTATTAATGGTATTAAATATTCTGACAGAGTAGCAAGATTTGCCACTGCTCTTGATGTTGATACATCAAATTTTTCTCTGTACTTTACATTTTTTCCAAATTCTTCTGCCCTACTATGGATTGCTTTTATTTTTTCTAGTTTTAATTCTTCTATTACTATATTTAGAAAATTTATTCTTTTGTTTAACGAATCTACTAATGTAACATTGATATCATCTCTATATATCTTAATTGGTATTCCTGGAAATCCTGCTCCTGTACCTACATCTACTAAAGATTCGCCTTTATTAATATATTCTTCAATTGTTAATGAGTCTATGAAATGTTTTAAAATGATATCTTCTGGATTTGTTATTGCTGTTAAGTTTATTTTTTCATTCCATTCTAATAATAGTTCCATGTATCTATAAAATTTTAAAATCTGTTCATCTGTAATTGTTTTATTAATTATTGATAAATGATTCTTAAATTTTTCCTTGAATTCTTCAAATTCCATATTATCTCCTTTCTTTTTTCTTTTGTTCTAGATATACTAAAAGCACCGATATATCTGCAGGTGAAACTCCTGATATTCTTGAAGCTTGGCCGATTGAATATGGTTTAAATTTATCTAGTTTTTGTCTTCCTTCTAGACTTATTCCCTTTATTTCTTCATATGATATATCTTCTGGCAATATTTTAGTTTCAAGTTTCTTAAATCTTTCTACCTGTGCTTCTTGCATTTTTATATATCCTTCATATTTTATTTGTATTTCTACTTCTTCTTTTTCTTGTTTATCTAATTTTGGTCTATCTGGATCAATTTTTTCTAATATATCATAATTTAATTCTGTTCTTTTTAATAATTCTGCCATTTTTGTTCCTGTATTAAGTTCTGATGTTCCATGTTCCTTTAGCAACTCATTTACTTCTTTTGTTGGTTTTACAGTTAAATTTCTTAATCTTTCTATTTCTTTTTGTATATTTTCTCTCTTATTTTTAAATTTTTCATATCTTTCTTCTTTTATAAGACCTATTTCATGGCCTATTTCAGTTAATCTTAAGTCTGCATTATCTTGTCTTAATAAAAGCCTATATTCTGCTCTAGATGTCATCATTCTATATGGTTCATTTGTTCCCTTAGTTACAATATCATCAATAAGAACTCCTATGTATCCTTGTGTTCTATCAAGAATTAATGGTTTTTCTCCTTTTATTTTTCTGCTTGCATTAATTCCTGCAATTAATCCTTGACATGCTGCTTCTTCGTACCCTGAAGTTCCATTAATTTGACCTGCCATGAATAATCCGTTTATTCCTTTATATTCTAATGATAATTTTAAATTAGATGGGTCAATGCAATCATATTCTATAGCATAGGCAGGTCTTGTGAATTCTGCATGTTCTAACCCAGGTATTGTATGATATAAAGCAATTTGTACATCTTCTGGTAAAGAAGAACTCATTCCTTGTATATACATTTCTTCAGTATCTAACCCTACTGGCTCTACAAATGCTTGATGTCTTGGCTTATCACTGAATCTAACTACTTTATCTTCAATAGATGGACAATATCTTGGACCTGTCCCTTCTATCATTCCTGCATATAAAGGTGATCTATGTAAGTTTTCTCTTATTATTTTATGTGTTTCTGCATTAGTATAAGTTAAATAGCAATCTACTTGTTCGAAATCTGTTGGTTTATCTTCAAAAGAAAATGGTTCTATATCTTTATCTCCTTTTTGTACTTCCATTTTACTAAAATCTATACTTCTTCTATTAATTCTAGCTGGTGTTCCAGTTTTAAATCTAATTAAATCAATTCCTATGTTTTTTAAACATTCTGATAACTTGTTAGCTGCTGCTACACCATCTGGACCACTTTCTTTTGAATATTCTCCTATAAATATTTTTCCTTTTAAATATGTTCCGGTGGCAAGAATTATACTTTTAACTTTATAAACTGCTCCTAAATCTGTTTTTATTGCCCTTACTTCTCCGTTTTCAATTTTAATATCTACAATCTCCCCTTGCTTTACTTCTAGATTCTCTTGTTTTTCTAAAGTATGCTTCATTTCTGCTTGATATTTTTTTCTATCTGCTTGTGCTCTTAAAGAATGTACTGCTGGTCCTTTTGAAGTGTTAAGCATTTTAATCTGAATCATTGTTTTATCTATATTTTTCCCCATTTCTCCACCTAGTGCATCTATTTCTCTTACTAAATGTCCTTTTGAACTTCCTCCTATATGTGGATTACATGGCATATTTGCTATTGCTTCTAAACTGATTGAAAAAATTAATGTTTTCATTCCAAGTCTAGCAGCGGCAAGACCTGCTTCACATCCAGCATGACCTGCTCCTACAACTGCAACATCATAATCTCCAGCGTAGTATTCTCCCTTTTCTAATTTCATTTCTATTTCTAACCTTCTTTCATTTTATACTTTCTTATTTTTTCTTTTTGTTCCACGTTTTATTTTGATTTTTTTCATTCCTTGTGAAACAGAAAATCGCCGTTCGTTTTTATCATCAGGTCAAATTTACTTTTAAGTTCTTGTGAGTTTTTATTGTTAAAACCTTTCTGTTTTTATTGTCCTACAAGGTTTTTCTCCGTTTGTCGAATTTTGTCTTTTTTTGCGTATTGTATTTTTTAAGTCTTTGATTTTATGTAACCTATTGTTTGTTTTTACTTTTTAAGTTTATTGTTTTTATGCTCTTTATTTTTTATTAAATTATATTAATTCTTCTTTTGTTTATTTTGCTTTCAGATTCGTTTTAATAGCTTTTTTGTTTTTTGTTATATAATCTTATTACTTTTTTATTAAAATCGTTTATTTTTTATTCTCGCTTGCAATTTAAGTTTTATTTCCCCAGACAAAAGTTGGCAAAAATTTCTTCAATTATATCTTCAGTTACAACTTCACCTGTAATTTTGCCTAAATCCTCTAAAATATCTTTTATAAAAATTGCTACAATATCTATTGGCATTTTTTGTTCGATTGTTTTTTTAGCCTTTTTTACATTTTCAATTGCTTTTGTTATTAAATTTTTTTGTCTAACATTTGTAATTACATTTTCATTATCTAGATTTATCTCATTTAAATTAAACATTTCTGTAATTTTTTCATATAATTTATCTATTCCTATATTTTTTAATGCAGACATTTTTATTATATTGCCACTTAATTTTTTCAAATTTTCATTATTTTCGTCTATTTTTGCTTTTAAATCCATTTTATTTAAAATTATAATAGCTTTTTTATTTTTAATAAAATCTATCACTTCTAAATCTTCTTCATCTATTTCCTTTGAAGCATCAAATATTGCAATTATTAAATCTGCTGCATTAGCTGTTTCCCTAGATTTTGCTATTCCTATCTTTTCAACCTCATCTTTTGTTTCTCTTATTCCCGCTGTATCAATAAGTTTTAATGGTATACCATTAATATTTACAAATTCTTCGATAGTATCTCTTGTTGTACCTTCATATTCTGTAACTATAGCTCTATCTTCCTTTAAAATAGCATTTAATAAAGATGATTTACCTGCATTTGGCTTTCCTATAATAGCTGTTTTTATGCCTTCTTTTATAACTTTTCCATTATCAAAACTTCTTTCAAGTCTTTCTAACTTTTTCTTTACACTATCTAACATATCAGTAATTTCAGCATTTGCAACATCTTCAACATCATATTCTGGATAATCTATTGACACTTCTATATTAATCATTACATCCATTATTTCTTGCTTTATTTCCGCTATTTCTTTAGATAATAGTCCCTCTAATTGTTTAATTCCTGTTTTTACTTCTTTTTCAGATTTAGCATTAATAATATCAATAACCGATTCTGCTTGTACTAAATCAATCCTTCCATTTAAAAAAGCTCTCTTAGTAAATTCGCCTGGTTCCGCTAATTCCGCACCATTTTTTAAACACAATTCTAATATCTTTTTTACAATAATATTTCCTCCATGCGAATTTATTTCACACATATTCTCCATTGTATAGCTTTTAGGTGCCTTGAAATAAGATACTAATACTTCATCTATTACTTCACCATTATCAACTATATTTCCATATTTAATGGTATATCCTTTTATTTCTTCTATTGATTGTTTATTTTTTGGTATAAACATTTTGTCTAATACTTCAAAGCAAAGCTGTCCACTCATTCTAATAATACCTATTCCACCAATTCCGCGGAGCCGTAGATATAGACGCTATAGTACTCATTTTTACCTCCTATTATATCAAAATTTTTATTTTACAAAAAAGGCCAAAGATAGATTTACAAATTATTTGTAAAATCCGACCTTTGACCTCCGATTTTATATATTTTATTTATTCTTTAAAGAAATTACCACTCTTCTATATGGTTCTTCCCCAATACTGATTGTTTCAACTTGTGAATTTTGTTGTAATTTACTATGAATTATTTTTCTTTCATATGCTTGCATAGGTTCTAATTTAACTGATTTCTTTGTCTTTATAACTGTTTTTGCAACTTTTTCAGCTAAATCCTCTAGAGTTTTTTCTCTCTTTTCTTTATATCCTTCTATATCTAAAATAACTCTTATTCGATTTTGAATTCCTTTACCTGCTATAGATGATATAATGTTTTGCATAGCATATAATGTTTCTCCTCTATAACCTATTAAAAAGCCTAGTCCTTCCCCATTTAAGCTTACTTTTATTGCTTCTTCAGATTTTTCAATCTGATAACTTATATTTTCCTGTAAGTTTGTTTTTAGTTGTTTTAAAAATTTTTCTATATTCTTTTCTGCTTTTTCTTGTTCTTCCTCAGTAAGAACTATTTCTTTTTTCTGTTTTATTTGTTTTGTTTGTGTTTCTTCTTCCTCTTTTTCTTTTAGTGTCATCTCTACTTTTACAACTCTTGGAGCTAAAATACTAAAGAAACTTCTTTTATCTTCACTCTCTAAAACTTTTATATCTACCATCTTTTTTGAAACATTTAACTGTTTTAATCCTTTTTCTATGGCTTCATTGGTAGTTTTTCCTTCCGAAATAATACTTTTTGCCATTTTTATGGCACCTCCCTAAGATTTTACAACTTTATCTATAATTAATCTTTCTGCAATCATAAGAATATTACTTATTAGCCAATATAATGCTAATCCTAAAGGTGCTATAAATGCTATAGAAATAGACATTATTGGTACAAACCATGACATCATCTTGTTTGTTTGCATTACAGCATCCATTTCGTTATTTTCTTCTTTAATTTCTTTTCCTGTATTTCCATCAATATTTTTTGACTTCTTATCTTCTTTATCTTTTTGTTGCTTTGCTGTTGTAATTCTGATTGATATAAAAGATGATAAAATATATAATACTGGAATAATATATACTGTATAATCCGTCATATTTTGTTGTGGTATTTTGCTTAGATCTAGTCCTAAGAAATTCATTTTAATATTTGTTTTTTCAATAAACTGATCTTCCGGATTTTTTTCTTTTAATAATTCTGTTTCTCTTATTAAATCTATTTCTGGATAAACATTACTTATTACTTTACCTTCATCTTTTAACTGTTGAATATATGTATTTATATTCTCTTGTGGTATTTTTTCCATAAAAGTTAATGGACTTCTTACTAAATAGAAAATAGATAATAATAACAACATTTGTATAATTGAAGTTAAACATCCACTAAAAGGGCTTACATTTTCTGTTTTATACAAGTTCATCATTTCTTTATTCAACTTTTCTGGATCGTTTTTGTACTTAAACTGCATCACTTTTACTTTTTCTTGTAATTCTGAAGATTTCTTCATTGTTTTTTGTTGTTTTATAGATAACGGTAATAGTAATAATTTAATAATAAGTGTAAATAAAATAATTGCTAAACCATAATTATTTACTAGAGTATATAAAAACTGTAATAAGTAGCCAAAGATATTTGCAAAAAATTCAAACATCTATCATATCCTCCTAGTTTTATTTTAATGGGTCATATCCTCCTTTTGAAAAAGGATTACACCTTATAATTCTGCAAATTCCAATTATTATCCCTTTTGTTGCTCCATATTTCTGAATTGCTTGTTTGGTATATTCTGAACAAGTAGGATAAAACTTGCAATTTATGTTTTTACTTTCAAGCCATTTAGAAATATGTTTTTGATACATTTCAATTAGCCTTATAAGTAATTTTTTCATTTCTTTTCCTCAATAAAAAGCTTTGATTTATGGAAAATATCTTCCATATCTTGTTTGATATTTTTATAATTCGCATTTTTTATATCAATTTTTTTCTTCCATAAAAACACTACTGTATTCCCTGAATTAACCTTTTCTTCAAGATTTTTATAGTTTTCTCTTATTAATCTTTTTATATGATTTCTTTTAACTGCCTTTGCTATCTTTACTCCTATAGCAATCCCTAGAAAATTTTTATTGTTGTTGTTTGTTTTTATAAAAGCTTCTATGTATTTGCCTGAATAATACTTTCCTTTTGTCAAAACTCTTTTATATTCATAATTTTTTTTTAGCATCTCTGTTTTTTTCATTATTCTTTTCCCTTCTTCTTCCTTTATTGTCTTAATGAAAAAAACTATTATTTAATAAAATTATGTGGAAAGGGATCACTTTCTGCGTCCCTTTTCTTATTAATTTTTATTAATAAAACATAATTAAATTAAGCACTTAATTTTTTTCTACCTTTTGCTCTTCTTGCTTTTAATATGTTTCTTCCAGATTTAGTTTTCATTCTTTTCATAAATCCATGTTCTTTCTTTTCTTGTCTTGTTTTTGGTTGAAATGTTCTTTTCATTTTAGCACCTCCTATTGATTTTTTTATAAAACTCCGTTGTTACGGAAATTGTTTTTTTCACAAAATAACAAGTATATCGATTATACTCCAATTTTGCTATAATTGTCAAGCAATTTTTATAATTTTTTTTTGCAATATTCGTAACATTTTTGTAATATTTTATTTTTTTTCCACAGCTTTTTCTCATTTTATCCACACAAAAAAAATTTTTTCCACAATTTTATTGACTTATTGTGTATAAATTTGTTATTATGTGAAAGTAAAATATAAATACTACTTTTGTTGAAAACACTTAAATTTTTGTTCGTATTTATGAGTTTTATTATGTCAAAAATATTACAAACTTATCAACAGTTGTGGATAACTTTGTGGATAATTTTTTAGAAAGGATGATTATAAATGGCTATTGAAAAAGACGAGTTGATTGCAAAAATAAAAGAAGTCTTAAAACCTGAATTAACTCAAATTTCTTACGAAACTTGGATTTTACCTTTAGGAATCAGAAGCATAGACGGTAATCATATTATTTTTACAACCACCTCTGAATATCAACAGGATTTTATTGAAAATAAATATAGAAGTCTTATTTTCAATACTTTAAGATTCATTACAAATATGGAATGGACTTTTTCTGTTATTGATATTTCAAAAGAAAACAAAATATCTACAAATGAAATTATTATAAATGATTCTAATAATTCTTCTGCTGAAGTTGAATTAAACAAATCAACATTAAATCCAAAATATACTTTTGAAACTTTTGTTGTTGGGAATAATAATAGATTTGCACATGCTGCAGCATTAGCAGTTGGAAATGAACCTTCTAACTCTTATAATCCTTTATTCCTTTACGGAGGCGTTGGATTGGGGAAAACTCACTTGATGCATGCAATAGGAAATAGAATTTTAGAAAATAATAAAAATGCTAATGTTTTGTACGTTACATCTGAAAAATTTACAAACCAATTAATTAACGCTATTAAAGATAATAAAAATGAATTTTTTAGAAATAAGTATAGAACAATTGATGTTTTATTAATAGATGATATTCAATTTATCGCTGGAAAAGAAAGAGTTCAAGAAGAATTTTTCCATACTTTTAATGCTTTATATGAAGAGGGAAAACAAATAATTATTTCAAGTGATAAACCTCCTAGAGATATTCAATTTCTAGAAGATAGATTAAAATCAAGATTCGAATGGGGGCTTTTAGCAGATATTTCTTGTCCTGATTACGAAACACGTTTAGCAATTTTAAGAAAAAAAGCTCAAGAGGAAAATATTATCATAGAAGATTTTATTCTTTCAAATATTGCTAATAAAATAGATTCTAATATTAGAGAATTAGAAGGTGTATTTAATAAAATCGTTGCAAGAGCTTCACTTACACACAGTCCAATAACGATTGAATTAGCCGAAAATATTATAAATGAATTTAAATATGAAAATGAAAAAGTAATTTCTTGTGATTTTATAAAAGAAACTGTAGCTAAATATTTTAGTATAAATAAAGATGATTTATCTGGAAATAAAAGATCAAATGATATTGCGTTTCCAAGACAAATTGCTATGTATCTTTGTCGAGAAGTTGCTAACATGTCTTATCCTCAGATAGGAACTGACTTTGGTGGTAGAGATCATTCGACTGTTATGCATGCTTGTAGAAAAATAGAAAAAGAAGTAAAAGAAAAAAATAATACAAAGTTAATTGTGGATAGTGTGAAAAACATTATCATAAATGGTAAACAATAACAGCCTTATAAAATTCACAAATTTTTTAAAAATTGTGTTTGGAAAAATTTGTGTTTGGAAAAATCATGTGGTTCTCTTCTTACGGAATTAACACATTGGATATCCACATACAGATGTTAATAAGTTGTTTAAAAACTGTGTATATCTCATTTTTACACAATTAAAAATTTTAGTTGTGGATTACTTATCGAGTTTTCCACTAAATTATAAACAGTATTTTTGCTAGGGATTCTAACTATCAACATAGTTTTCCACAGTTTCCACAGCACCTAATACTATTACTACTAAAAATATTATATATATTATAAAGGAGGAAGCAAAATGAAAATAGTTTGTTACAAAGACAAAATTATTAAAGCATTAAATTCCGTAGTAAAGGGGGTAGCTTCTAAAACTACAATGCCTATACTAGAAGGAATATTAATTCAAACAAATGATAATGAAATAAAATTAACAACCTATGATTTAGAAATAGGTATAGAATATATAATGGAATGTGAAATTAAAGAACAAGGAAGTACAGTTGTAAATGCTATAATGTTTAGTGAAATAATTAGAAAATTACCTGATACAGAAATATATATTTCTCTAAATGATAAAAATTTATTAGAAATTGAATGTGAAGGATCTCTATACAAATTAGCTACAATGAATCCAGAAGAATTTCCAGAACTTCCAAAGATAGAAATTGAAAATTCAATAGAAGTAGATCAAAATGTTTTAAAAAATATGATAAGAAAAACAATTTTCGCAGTAAGCTCAGAGGAAAATAGACCAATATTTACAGGGTGTTTATTTGAAATAGAAAATAATAAATTAAATTTAGTAGCAGTAGATGGATTTAGATTAGCATTAAGAAGCATTTATTTAAATAAACAAACTAATAATTTTAGTGCAGTTATACCAGGAAAAACATTAAATGAAGTAAATAAAATTATATCAGATTCTTTTGAACCTGTAAAAATAGGGGTTTCAAAAAATCAAGCATTATTTGAAATGGATAATTGTAAAATTGTAACAAGAATATTAGATGGAGAATTTTTAAATTATAAAAATGTAATACCAAGTAATTGGGAAACAAGAATAAGAGTGAACAAAAATAGCATTCAAAATAGTTTTGAAAGAATTAGTTTAATATCAGCATCAGCAATTGAGAAAGAAAAAAAATACCCAGTAAAAGTTCAAGTTGATATTGGAAAAGTCATTATATCTTGTACAAATCAAACAGGAGATGCAAAAGAAGAATTATTTGTTTCTACAGAAGGGAAAAATTTAGAAGCAGGTTTTAATCCAAAATATTTTTTAGATAGTTTAAAAGCAGTTGAAGATGAAGAAGTATTTATAGAATTTGGAACAAGTATATCACCATGTTTAATAAAATCTGTTGAAAATAATGATTATACATATATGATTTTACCAATTAGATTAAAAGAAGAGTAAAAGATAAAAAGGTAGAAGAAATTCTGCCTTTAAATTTTAACATAATTATCCACAAATCATTAATAAACTGTGGATAATTCGAAAATGAAAATTCGAAAAAAATAGAATAAATTAGAAAAAAATTATAAAAAAAAGGAAAAAGGAGATTTTAATGGAAAATCAGAAAAAAGGAAATTTATATATTATAGCAACACCAATAGGAAATTTAGAAGATATCACATTAAGGGCAATTAGAATTTTAAAAGAAGTAGATTTAATAGCAGCAGAAGATACAAGGCATACTTTAAAATTATTAAATCATTTAGAAATATCAAAACCATTAATTAGTTATCATAGACATAATGAAGAAATAAGAACAGAAGAATTAATAAAAGAATTAAAAACAGGGAAAAATATTGGACTAGTTTCTGATGCGGGAACTCCAGGAATTTGTGATCCAGGAGAAGAAATAATAAAAAAGTGTATAGAAGAGTCAATTAAAGTTGTACCTATTCCTGGAGCATGTGCAATGATAAATGCTTTAATTACTTCTGGCATCAGTACAAAAGAATTTATTTTTTTAGGATTTTTGCCATTAAATAAAAAATCAAGAAAAGAGAAATTAGAAGAAATTAAAAATGCAAATAAAACAATTATTTTATATGAGGCGCCACATAAATTGAAAAATACGTTAAATGATTTAAGTGATATTTTACAAAGTAGAGAAGTTGTATTAGCTAGAGAGTTAACAAAAATACATGAGGAATATATCAGAGGTACAGTTAAAGAATTAATGGAAAAAACAGATAATTTAAAAGGAGAAATGATATTAATTATAGAAAAAAATAATAAAGATAATGAAGAGGAATTAAATAGTTTAAATAATCTAACTCTAGAGGAACATTATAATTTTTATGAAAAAAGAGGATTAAATAAAAAAGAAATTATAAAAAAAATAGCTAAAGATAGAAATGTAAGTAAAAATGAAATATATCAGTATTTCATATAAAAATAAAGACATAATTTTTTATGTCTTTATTTTTATATAATTATTCTTCAGATTTTAAATTACCGATTTTTTTAGAACAGTTTTGACATATTAATTTATCATTATATACTAATAAGTTTTTTGTATTACCACAAAAAATGCAATTTGGTTCAAATTTTTTCAATACAATAGAAGAACCATCTACATAAATTTCGATTGGATCTTTTTCAACTATATGAAATTGATTTCTTATTTCTATAGGTATAACAACTCTTCCTAGTTCGTCCATTCTTCTAATAATTCCTGTTGATTTCATAACAAATCCTCCTTAAAAGTTATATTTTTACAATCCTTATATAACCCTAATATATCATAAATAAAAATTTTGGTCAATTAAATTGTAATAAAAAGTCAACTTTAGAATAAAATTATTTTGGTGATAAAATATGTTAAATATAGTTTGGCCAATTTTTATAATAATATCATTTTCTTTTGCTATTTTTTCAGGAAATTTAGAAAAATTAAATTCATCTATTTTTGAAAGTACAAGCGATGCAATAAATTTATCTATAAGTCTTTTAGGGACTATCTGCTTGTGGAGTGGAATTATGAAGATTGCAAGTAATACAAGTGTAATAGAAAAATTAACGAAGATTTTAAAACCAGTTATAAAATTATTGTTTCCACAATTAAAAAATAATAATGAAATTCAAAAAGAAGTATCAATGAATATAATTGCTAATATTTTAGGATTAGGAAATGCAGCAACACCTTTAGGGTTAAAAGCAATGAAGTCTATGCAAAAAGAAAATAAAAAAAAGGATACTTTAACAGATTCTATGATGATGTTTCTTATTTTAAATACAGCTTCTATTCAAATTATTCCTACAACTGTAATTGCAATTAGAAACTCTATGGGTTCAAGTAACCCGACAGCTATAGTATTTCCAGTATGGATTGCAACAATTGTCGCAGCAATTTTTCGGAATTATTGCAACAAAAGTATTAATTAAGTTTACTAAAAAGGAGTAATTTTAATGCAGATTACTAATTTTATTTCTAATTTAGCTATGCCAATGATTATTTTACTTATTGTAATATATGGAGTAAAAGAAAAAAATAAAGTTTTTGATACTTTTTTAGATGGAGTAAAAGAGGGAATAGAAACTACTTTTAGCATATTTCCAACGTTAATAGGACTGTTTGTTGCAATTGGAGCATTAAGAAGTTCAGGGGTCTTAGATTTAATTATTAATTTGGCAAGTCCTGTTTTGAATATGGTACATTTTCCAAGTGAATTAATGCCTTTAGCCATGCTAAGACCAATTTCAGGAAGTGCTTCAATTGCAGTTGCTACTGATATTATGAAAAATTGTGGGGTAGATAGTCTTGTTGGTATGATGGCGTCTACTATTATGGGATCAACAGAAACTACTTTATATACAATTGCTATTTATACGAGTTGTATAAAAGTGAGGAAAACAAGGTATATTATTGTTGCTTCTTTAATTGCAGATGTTGTTGGGATTGTTACAAGTGTAGTGGCTTGTAGAATTATGTCATAAATAAAGTTTTTGAATCTCGGGTTTTTGGGGCAATAGGGGATAAATCCATAATTTAAATAATAAATAGCTTGATTGAAGAGAAAAATAGAAAATATT
>OLPU01000731.1_pt1 | contig 27488 bp, 27 predicted proteins | sample 1673111 | NCBI WGS metagenome assembly OLPU01 (sample SAMEA3136755, study PRJEB25190) | human gut metagenome | reverse complement strand
ACGGCAGACCTCGCAGAACTGAGAATCCCCTGGTTTCAACTACGGGGAGTGTCAAAGAAAGGGTTATGGCCATGTCCGTTAAACACATTTTCTTGGAAACCATGTTCGATGACTTCACCCCAGATTCCGTGAGTCGTGAGGAGTTGATTTCTATCCTGCTCGAAGATCTCATGGTTGTCGCTAGGGATAACCTGTCGATCGAGTATCTTGAGAACGGCGGGGATGCGGAGGAAGCGCTCAAGTTGTTCAGTGTCGAGATGCGCAAAAACCTTGAGGAGCGGATTATCGCGTAATTAGACGCTAAGTGTCCGGCGCTAAAGTATCTGGTGTCTGGTGCTTGATAGATTGGAGTAAAGAGACAACATGGCACAGAAGACTTTTTTCGCTGTCAAGGATTTAGATGGCGATGGGAAACACTATTGCGCGGTTTCTTTTGAGAGTAAGTTGGCGCGGGAAGCTTTCTGCGAGCTGAATGGATATGAACCGGTTTTGGTCAAGTGGGCGATCGATAATCTTGCCGGGAGTGTCTACAACGATATCCGACACTACCCGAATATCATCGTAGACAACTCCTTGCGCAAACCGATCGGATTTGTTCTTGAAGATGGATTGATTAGCTAATTGGCTAGGGTGAAGTTGATGTATTTCACTACATACATATTTGATCTAGCTTATGAAAGGGGGGAGCAGAAATGCGCCCCCTTTTTCTTGGAAATCAATCAGCGACCGCAGGGAGCGGATCATAGGTGCCGTCAGGCACCGCAGGAATAGCGGATTGTTGGCAAATCGCCGTGCGTATCGCTTGATCGTGACGTTCAAGGTTTGGGGCGAGGAGTTTCCAAGTATGATTTTGAACTTTCTCAGCGATAGTACTAGAGTACTATGCTATACTATCATCATGTTAAGCGCCTAGAGGGAGGAACCCATGATGAACGGTAAGCATCGCGCCCCGAGAAAGTATACGCATATTGAGAAGATTCGTATCATGAACGACGCTGTCGTATTTATGTTTGGATGCATGACACTTGTCTGTGAGATCAGGGTAGGTAGTTTCCTGTTTTTCGAGATGAACGTAATCCTGCTTCTTCTGGGAACGGCCGAGATCTGCCTTGCATGTTTCATGTACTACCAGGAGTTTATGCTTCCCGAAGTTAAGGCGTGTCGCGAGCGCGAAGCAAAGCGCCGCGCCGAACGCCTTATGCGTCAGGCCGAACGCGACGTCCGTAAAGAGTGGACCCTCTACGACAAGTAAGGCTCTGAAGAAAGAATCGATTCAAAAAGGAGTTCGGGCGAGCGGGCTCCTTTTTCGTTAACGATATATTGCACTATGGTATATTGGTACTATCCGATTATAGGAAAGGAGCTTTATGTATGGAAAGCGGTTTGTGACCGGTGATCGACAGAAAGCCTGCCTGTTTGAACAAAAGGGTTCATATATGGCGAGCATCAAGGATTCAAATGGGCAATTCAAGACGTTGCAGCTTGGAACCAATCGACCCGTGGCGTTCAAGCAGTTTTTCGCTGCCGCGTCCGCTGCCGGATACGACATGCGGTCCGTTGCCAAGGAGCAGGGAGTAGATCCGGAGGTGAAGCTGAATCGAGAGCAGCGCCGGAAGCTTGAAAAGGAAAACCGCCATATGAGCAATAAGGCAAAGAACCGAAAGCAAAGTGAAAGGCTGCCTGAAAGCGAAATGAGCGGACGGGAGGCACAAAAGCAACCTCCTGCTCCACAGGAATCTGAGGCTCTATGCGTGCTTGAACATGGGCGCTTGACAAGGCACCAGACGTCTCACGGTAGGTTTCTTTTCACCTACGCCCCGGCAGACGGCAGTGACGAGGTTGTCAAGAGTGTACGCGGTCGGCGCTCTGAGATCGTCGCCAGTTTCAATGAGTGGTACGCGGAGCAGGAAAAAGTTCATGAAGAGTCGCCCAAATGCCCCGCAAAAGTCTCATGCGGACATGAGACCGATTCTGTAAGTTCAGATGAGAAAAAGGAGAATTCCGTTATGTCTGGAAAAGAACGCAACGACACGGAAAACAAGATCGACTCGGCAGACGAGACTGTGTTTTCGATTATGGCAAACGGTCCGGAAAGTTCGAAACCGATCATGGCTTTCCGGAGTAGGGAAGATGCAGCTTATTTTCAAGAGTGCCTTCAGCAGGCGGCGGGAATAATGGGAGGGGATACCACCTACAGTATCGTAGATCTCATTTTAAAGAATTGAAGGAATTGGGGGCGGAAAGGGCAACCGCCGCTCACCCTCTGTCCCGGCAAGGCGGAGGCTTCGTATGGAACGGAAAAGAAAGCAACAGCTGTGCTGGAGACAGCCGGATTGGATTCAACCGTCCTTGATGCGGGTATAGCCGCACAGCAGCTTCAGCTGGTAAACGCGATCGTAGATGAGGATAGACAATACGCGACACGCTTGACGATCACCAGAACCGATAATGAAAATGCCAGTGAGTCGGTGATCTCAACTGTCATCTCCTGGCTAATGAAAAAAAAGGTTCTATCGAAAGAGCACTGTGATTCTTTCCGAGAGGGTACCTATTCGACACCTGATGGTTGGAATGGGACAACTGAACTTGAACAGGGAAAGACCGCCCTTGCATCAAAGCGGAACAGTGGCGTCCCGGGCTGTGTCGTGTGGGCGATGGAGCTTGATGAACAGGATCACAGGCTGATCTATGGCCGTTGGCATACGAGGATCGGTATTATCGGAAATGCCGATTCCTGTATCGTCAACATCCAATTGAGCCGTTATATCGTCAGGGGGTTCATTGGGGAGGCTGCGCCGCCGATACCGTCTACGCCGCGGATCGTGAAGATGCTTTTTAGCGATGAGGCGAATGTCGTTCGCGTTGGCTCGACTTTTTTGAACGATAAGCCGATATACCTGACTTCCGAGACATTGACGAGCAAGTTCATACCGGATCTGACCGATCCGAATCGAACTCTTTCCTTGATCTTAATCACCACCGACGAAGAATCGAAACTGCCGGTCAGGAACTTGAAAAATCTGACCAAGCAGCTTTTCGGGATGGCAGATATATATGTCCTTGACTGGCACGACCGTGCTCTTATGGACACTTATCGAGAGGTCTTTCTGAAGAACACGCCGGCTTATGATTACGGCATGGAATGCTCAAGCCTGAAGATTTACTGTAAGCCGGTCGATCTCACGGTTCCAACTGACAATGAAATGGGGATGGCTTATGCCAAGTATCTGATCGATCGATATACGCGCTACGGCGAAAACCGATTCATAAATGTCCTTCGTCAGGGGATCTGCCGTGCGAGCGACAGGGTGGCTGGGGATATCCTGAGTATCGCCGATGTCCGATGGTTAGATGGAATAGATGAGGCCAAACGCCTCAGTTCACGGATTAAGAAACTGAAGCAGCGGGTGAAAGGCGATTCCGGTGGAAACGAAACGGTTGATTCGCTTCGCGATGAGATAAGCGGTCTTCAAAAGGACATCGCGGACTGGGAGGAAATTGCGAGCGAGTTGGAGACTTCGAACTCGGAAGCGGCTGCAAAAATCGACATGCTCACGCGCGATGCGATGCGACTTGAAAACGAGAAAAGGGCCGTCGAGCGTAAGCTCGAGATGGCAGAACTCGAGCAGCTAAACGCCAATGCGTTGAACGGCATCCGCAAGGCGCTTACGGTAGTGCCTGAAAACCTTACACAGCTGCTTGATTTGGCGAAGGTGCTCTATCCGGACAGAATCGTGATTCTTCCCGATGCCTACAGGAGTGCCAAGAAATTTGACGGCATTTTGACGGAAGAATGGGAAATCTTGGTTGCCGTCGCGACGACGCTCTGGGATCTATGCTTTAAGGAGACGGTAAACGATCGGTTGGGTTCTGAGTTCAAGAAACGAACCGGATATGAGCTGGCTCGCGGAGAGTCTGGAACGACTTGCGCGATGCCCAACTTAATGAAGCTCCGCAAGCGGATGTACAAAGGCAAGGAGATCGATATCTCGCCGCATATCAAGGGAAGGAACATCAAGGCCGCCTTCCGGCTCCACTTCTATATCGACAGGGATGAGGAGAAGATCGTGATCGGACACGCGGGGGAGCACATGGATACCGCAGGGACTCCACGTCGATAAATCCCCTTTCACAAGAAGGTGCAATCTGTTAATTGTCCAGATTGTACCTTCTTTTATGTTTCTGCATAGCATTATGGTATCCTAGTACCATGGTTACATGAGTACAAAGGGGATTGAGATGCCGAGCGGACTGGAACTGTATCCACATAATGAAAAGGCGTATCGCAAACTACTGGCTATGCTGTCTGAGACCAGGCGTGCGTGCATCATTCATCCTACCGGGACAGGCAAGGCGTTTATAGCATACCGTTATGCCTTCGATCATCCGAAGGAGCGAATCCTCTGGATGTCACCCTCGACCTATATCGAACAGGAGCAGGAAGCTTCTATCAGGCGTGAACTGCCGAATTATGAATTCAAGAACATCGAGCGCATGACGTATCAGACTGCCATGCATCGAGCGCAAAAGGGAAACCTTGATATCCATGCCGATACGGTTATTTTCGATGAGTTCCATCATACGGGGGCACCGCAGTGGTCCCGTGGTGTTGAAGGGGTCATCGAATGCAATCCCGACGCCAATTTGATCGGGTTGAGCGCGACTTCGATTCGATACAGCGATAGTGGTCGAGATATGTCCGATGAACTTTTTGATGGTCATATCGCCTCATATATGTCGTTGACGGATTGCTGGGTTCTCGGCATCCTGCCTGTCCCGACGTATGTAACCGCCGGGTACAGCATCAACGGATACATTGAAGACCTCGGTGAGCGCATCGCAAAGGAAGAGAGTGCAGGCAGGCGGGCAGAGTTGCTGGCTGATTTTAACGAGCTGAGAGATTGCGCGAGCAGGGCAGCGAACCTTCCGGCCATTTTTCAAAAGTACTTTGAGGGAATAGAGAAAGTGATTGTTTTTTGCCCGAATGTCTTCGAGCTGAATGAAATCGAGAAGATGTGCCCGCGGTGGTTTTCCCGAGTAAACGGTAACGTTCATACCTATGTTGTCCATAGCTCGAATCCCTTCGGGACGAGTGAATACGATGGGTTCAAAGAGGACGATGATGAGACCGCAATCAAGCTTTTGCTTTGCGTCAACCAGCTTAACGAGGGGGTTCACATCAAGGGCGTGGATGCCGTTATTATGGTACGGCGCACCTCGTCGCCGACGATTTTCTATCAGCAGCTTGGGCGTGCATTGACCGCCGCAGGCAACTTCGAACCGTTGGTCATCGATCTGGTCGACAATTTTGAGATGATCGGGATTGAGCAGATTGTAAACATGATGTCGGAAAGCTACGCTCGGCTGTCAGATGAAAATGATCCGAAAGAGCTCATTCCGCCTTCCGCTTTCAAGGTCATCGATCATGAGAAAGATGCAAGGAATCTGGCGAAAAACCTTGAACGACGGCTCGCATTAAGATCCGAGAAACTGACAATCGATGAGAAGATAGCGCTGTGGAAGGGGCTTTAGCAGATGACTGACGGGAAAAAGGACCAGCTCAAACGGAAAAAGACTCTGGAATATGAGCTTCGCCGCCTTTATCGCGCGGGAGAGCTGACCGAGCAGCAGATTGCCGAGTTGAAGGAAGCCGAGTTTCCATTCGATACTCCTGTTCGCAGAACGGCAAAATCGGTTGTTCGAATCGACGATGGCAAGAAGTGGCCGAGCTGTAGTGCAGCGGAAAAAGAGCTTGGGATCACCCAGGGCTGGATGTCGGATGTGTGCAATATGGCCCAGAACGGCAAATGGGTCGCGATCAAAAATCAGTTCTATTGTTTTGAGTCGATGTATTCGCCGGATATGGATCTGACAGAGATTCGAGGGCTTGCCGGATGGATCGTCATATTGGAAACGGGGGAGATGTTCCCGACTACGGGTGCAGTGGCAAAGGCTGCCGGGACAAGCAGGTCGGTGGTTCTAGACCATGTGAAAAACAAGGTCAAGCCTCAGAATAAGAGATTTTCATATGTGAGGGATTGGGACGGGAAAGTAGGAAGACTTGTAGATCTGAATGTGCAGATGATTTGTCTTGAGACGGACACCATCTATCACAGTTATGACGAGATCTGTGCCGCAATATGGTCCGATGGATATGACTGGGCAACGCGAAAAGAGATTGTTCAGAAGGTCGGAGATGCCATACGGCATGGATGCCCTGCCTTTGATATGCATTGGGCAAACGGTGAGAACCTTGAAGAGAGAAAAGAAGCCTACATGGAGGAGAAAAGGCTGTGCGCTCGTCCGGTTATCGAGTTGACAACGATGCGCGAGTACGCAGATGTGCACGACGCGCTGAAATTCGGCTCACGTTACGTCGACTGGAAGAAGATCGTTGCAATCTGTGATGCGAAGGGCGAGCCGACCAGCGAGGCGACACGCTGGAGGGGTGAACGGTGGTTTTGGAAAGACGATTGGAATAAAAATATCAAACTGAAGTCCGGCGAGCGCATTAAGGACATGCAGCCGGTGATCTGCTATGAGCGGGGAAGGTGCGATTATTCGGTTCTTGAGCTAACGAGGTGGTACGGGTTCGACCATAAGTCTTTACTGAATTCAGGCAAGAAGGGAATCGTTTTTGACGGTCTGACTTGGAGGCTTTTGCGATACGACGTGGATTTCGAGAAAAGGCTGAAGGAAACGCCTTTAATCTGTCGAGAGACCGGGAAGACGTTCGATACATTATCCGATTTGCTGGATTTGCTGGAGAGAGAGCATGAATGTTGCGCATATGATCGTCCATGTCACATGTACGATCTTCAGCGGGCGATCGAGGGCGGTCGGGAGTACAAGGGTTTTCACTTTGAATACATGGTTCCACCTTCCGTTTCAGGAGAACGTTAATTGTGTTTAGTCTCAACATTAAGCCTCAATATATACCTGCTCGATATTTCTCTTTCTGTGTCCTATTGACGGTCTTGCTGGTGACTTTGAGCATTCGCTCCCTACAAGGAGAGTTGTTCATAACCGCTGCGCAGTATATGGTTGCCGCCGGCCGTTGGATTATAGCCAACGGTCATCTGCCGACAACCGATCCGTTATCGATCCATTCGGAATTGACCTATATCTGCCAGCAATATCCTATCTGCATATTAGTTGCAGTTCTCTACGACACTTTTGGAGAGATGTCGGTTCGGCTGTTTTTTGCGCTGTTGGACATGGTGGCGGTTCTCTTCATTTGGTACCAAACTTTTCCAAAAGCTGGAAACCGCATTCTTCACTGTGCTGTTTCATGCGTATTCGGAGCGGTAATCGTTTATAGCCTTCGGTCGACACCGCGTGCGCTCGATATCCTGTGCGATCATGTTGCCGCTTGCCGCTTTATTAGATAGTAAGCTGGATCCGAATGCGCGGGCCGCATTGGCTGTGACGATCTTACTTACGATCGCTTCCGCAATGCTGAATCCATACGGATTAGACGTGCTGTCGCTTCCGTTTAAGACAATAGGCACGTCAGATATCGCCACGGTTGCCGTGCCGGAACTGAAACCGATGTTCTCCATCGTTCCGGTTGAAGCAGTGATACTCATTGTCATCTCGGTCGTGCCGGTGATCTTCCATGCCAAGTGCTTGGGATTTAAAAAGACGGTATTTTCGTTCGAGACGATGATGATCTCAGGACTGCTCTTTCTATCCCTGATGACATGGCGGAACGAACTTTTGCTGCTTGGCATATTGATGATCGTCTACAGCACGTGGTGCTGGAAGCTTGAGCCAAAGTGCAAGGTGAGCTCGAAGATGTTAAGCAGGATAGTCTTATTTTCAATCTCTGTGGTTGCACTTGAGTTTGGAGCGGTTCTATTTTATAGCACGCTGTCTGCGACCGATCAAAAGTCCATCTCGATTGAAAGAGCGTTTCAGGCAATGAGAGAGGATGGCGCCGTATCGGGAACGGCAGTCTTGACGGACATTGACCCCGGATGCCGAGCGGAGCTAAACGGGTTCAAGCCGTATCTTGATACCAGAATTGAGGTGTTCAATGGGCAGAACGGGCAGAAGAATGTACTTGCCGAGGCAGGAAAGGCGCTTTCTTCTGGAAGCCTATCGGCCATTTGCGATGACTATGGAATGGATTACGCTGTACTGAATTACGGCATCAATGATGTCGGTATTCAAGATTTGGAGGAATCGGGATTCAAGCCGGTCTATAGCGACAATCTGACTGTCTGTTTGAAAAGAAGCACTGTCTAGGAAATCTATCAGCGACCACGGGGAGCGGATCAATAGGTGCCGTAGGGCACCGCATGAAAAGCGCATCGCCATACGTCCTGCAAGTCGACTCGCAGGACGACTTGATAGCGCTTCGTAGATTACATGATACAATATGTTAGTATTATGGTATAATATAAAAAGGGAGAATTCCCTAAATATCGAATTGAAAAGAAGAGGCAGGACTTTATGAATTCAGATAGACAATACGATCGCACTATGGAATTGTGGCGCAGTTACAGTATCGCTACGTCGCTTGAGTTGGCAGCGCACCTGGAAAATTTTGCAATATTATTCTCTTACAACTCAGGGAAAATCGAGAATAGAGAAATCACTTACCATGATACGCACGAGATTTTTAAGAATGGCCGTGTATGCGGTTACACAGGAGACCTGCGGACGCTTTACGAGATTAAGAATCTGAAAGACGCAAGTGAGCTGATGTACCGGTGGTTCGATGAGCGTAAACCTATCACGCTCGATTCCATTCGGGAGATGCAGTTTGAACTGACAAAAGGCACTTACGACGAGCGGCGTTGGGAACTTGGGGAAAGACCGGGGAAATTCAAGAAAAACGATTTATGGGGAGTCGGCATGCACGATGTTGCCGCTCCTGTAGATGAGATCGAGAACGACCTTCAACAGGATCTTGATGAGGTTTCCGAGTTTGGAGATAAAAATCCGCTGGTGGCAGCTGCATTTTGGCACGCGAGGTTTGAGGGCGTTCATGCTTTTGCAGATGGGAACGGCAGGACTGGCAGGGCGATGATGAATTACTATCTGCTGTTGCACAACCATCCGCCGATCGTAATCTTTGATGAAGACCGGAAAGATTATTATGCGGCGCTGGACGGTTTCGACATGACGGGCGATCTGAAACCGCTGATTGGTTTTTTGCGTCGGGAGACATGTAAGACATGGGAGAGTGCAGTGCAGAGGGAAGATCGGTCCCATCAGATGTCGCTCAAAGAGAAGAGAGATACTGTGAGTAGAAGAGTCAGTCTAAATGAGATAAATCATGACTTTGATGTTCGGTAGGCGCAGTAAATTGAGAAGAAAGGCGGATAGGCAATTCCGCTATCGGTGGAAAATTAAATAGCAGAATGACGACGCATTACGCCAACTGAAAATAGGTGGAAGGAGTATAAACAGCTCTTTCTGCCTATTTTTCTTTAAAAAAAATCGTCATTTTCACGCGTAATACTGAAGTGTTGTGGTATCTTAGTATCAGTCAATAACCAAGAGGAGAAAGGACCTCGAACATGTCTATCAACCGCGTCAACATTTCCGGTCATCTTACGCGCGATCCGGAGCTTCGTATGACTCCGAAGGGGACGCAGGTTCTCTCTTTCGGTATTGCCGTCAACGATCGCCGACTCAATCGCGAGACCAACCAGTGGGAGGACTATCCGAATTTCGTCGAGTGCACCATGTTCGGCACGCGTGCCGAGGCCGTGGGCCGTATCGTTCGAAAGGGTATGAAGGTCAGCATTGACGGCAAGCTTCGCTTTAACCAGTGGGAGACGAAGGACGGTCAGAAGCGTTCTCGCCTTACCGTCGTCGTAGATACAATCGACTTCATGAGCCAGGGTAACCAGTCTCAGAATGCTTCCGCTAACAGGCCGGCGGCACAGACTCAGCAGACGCCTGTTGTTCCGGATGTTCCCGCAGTGATGGACGTCTACGATGAGGATATCCCGTTCTAATCCTTTGCATTGCGCGTAAATAACGCGTAATAGATAAAGGAGAGAGGGTGGCGAAAGGAAAAACTTGCAACCGACGCAAGAACAAAAAGGAAAGCGCCGCCACCCTCTCATCACATCGATTATACCAACTTCAAGTTAATTAGACAGGTTTATTGCTGAATGATTGGGCAATAGGATTTTTTTGTGAATACAAGTACTATGTTGTCATCGTAGTATACGCATGTTAGTATTATCGTATTGTGGAAGGAGGGATCAACCTGTGAACCAGCTGAAAGAAAATCTGATTTGGATCGCTCTAGGTATTCCGGGAATGGTGTTGATTGGCCTTGTGCTACATAGTCTCGTTCATCTCGAAACGGGCGTTCTTGTTATCACCTCGATGATTCTCGGAACGCTTTTAATGGTATTTTGTGAAGCTTTGTGCAAGGCGGCACATGATGGCGATTGCAGAGGGGCTGCAACGAAATCAAATTTTGATCTTGATGGGAAAGGAAAGTTGGGAGAGGAAAATGAAGACGATTGCGATTTGTAATCACAAGGGAGGTGTCGGCAAGACCGCACTGTCCATGGCGATTGCAGAGGGGCTGCATCGTAAGGGCAAGCGCACACTGCTCGTTGATCTTGATCAGCAGATGAACGCAACGCAACAGGCAAAAATTGATACGACGGATGAAGTGACGGTTTACGATCTTCTCACTTCGTTCGATTACACGGCGAAAGACGGAATCAAACATTTCGACGGTGGCGATATTATTCCCGGCGATGTCCTTGTTTCGAATGCCGAAAGCGATATGGCGAAACTGGATACGCGCCTTACGATGCTTGCCGATGCAATGGAGGGTATCGATGATGACTATGATTACGCAATCATTGATTGCCCGCCGTCACTTGGATTGGTGACGCGCAATGCGATGGTTGCTGCGGATGAGCTGATCGTTCCGGTAATCCCGAACCGTTCATCCCTAAAAGGATTTACCAATATCCAGAAATGCGTCAACTCGGTTCGCCGCAACAAGCGTCTGAATCCGAATCTCCGCATTGCCGGTATTGTCGTCAACATGTTTGATGGTCGCACGAGTCTTTCGCGCGGTGTGGTCAACGAGCTTCCATCGATCGCACGTGCCGCTAACACAAAGATGTTCCACACGATTATTCGAAAGTGCGAGGCTGTAAATAAAGCGCAGTCTGCTAACGTTTCGATTTTCGATTACGATCCGAACTGCAACGCGGTTGCGGACTTTACTGACTTTGTAAATGAGTATCTTGAAGGAGAGGATTACTAGAATGGCTAAGAGCAAGAAAACTTCCGACGCATTCGACATGGCTGATGATATCCGCAAGGAGGTTGCCGCCGAGTCTGTTGCCGATGCGTGCAGCACCTCTGTGCCGGCGATCTACTCTCTCGCAAAGGGAGATAACCCTCGTCGTGCGAAATACGACAAGAATGCAGACGTGATCGGCTACAACCTTCGCCTGCCTGCGAATATTCATCGTCTCTTGAAGCGTCACTGCATGGAGACGAACGAAAGTATGAATAACGTTGTGCTGGTTGCTCTTTATAGGGACATGAAGAATTGGGAGGATCTTGCTCCTTGCCCGCATTGCGGCGCTATTCTTCCTGTCGGTGCGCAGTTCTGCCCGGATTGCGGCAAGGAGATTTAGAAGTCGGGTAGGAAGAAGATGTCCTGACGATTCTGTTGAAAAAAGAGGGGAGTGGATGAAGGGTGCAAAAGCTAAGCGCCTACAATTTGGCACAAAATAATAACTGTGGATTGATTACTTGTTCCATTTGCGGTAGGTCGTATCGGATAACGGAATTCGGAACCGATGCGGATTGTCAGAGTAATAGTCCATCTGCATCGAATCCGAATTTCTTCCCGTATTGCGCATCGCCGTTTGAACGTCCTTTGACGCGAGTTAGAAATCAAGAGATTGAGGACTACATTCTGGATACGATTCGCATTGGAATGAAGTCTGATACAGTGCTTGATCCAGAAACTGTTATCGATTTCCTTTGCAACATAAGCGATGGCGGGTTCGAGCTTTATGATCCAAAGTTTGAAATTTATTTCAACAGCGGAATAACTTATGGTGCGGACAATCTTGAATTGCTTCATGTCACAAAACATGAAATCGATCTGACCGTGCAGCGCGGAGGCGTTATCTTTCAAGATGTTTTGAAAGACTGGTCGATTGAACCGGACGCATCGATCCATGTCTGGCGTTTTCCTGAATCAGAAAGTGATGTAATGACTTCCGAATTCAGTCTATTTATGTTGGGGCTTCTTGCAAAAATTAAAGCAGGAACTATTTGGAAGAGTTCTTTATTTATTTTGAGCTGTCTCAGTGATCATCAGGTTTAATTTTCGCAAGCGCTTGCGAAATCCAATAACAGAAAGGATGAACTAATGGAGGAAAACGAGAAGAGGCGCAATGTCGAGCTTGCGTATCTTTCGCTTATGCTTTCAGGAAAGAAGGTCAGCGAGTGCGAGCTTGCATCCGAGGTTTTAAAGATTTCTCGCGCCAAAGGCGAGAAATCCCTTGCGATGCTCGTGCAGTCTTCTATTAAGATTACCGTCAAAGTGCTTAGCGTCGTACTTGAAGAGTCTTCAAAGCGCTATGTCATCACGTTCCGTCAACTTGGCGAAGATTCGGATGAGACGATTCGAAGCGAGCGTACTGACGGTCGACGTGGTAAGGATGTTATGCAGCTCTGGGGACGTGATCTGAAGAATCATATTTGCATTCTCTTCAAGCACAACGAGGAATCAAAGGATCCGAGCAAGAGCGGCGGATTTCGAGTTGCGCCGTATGTAATCGATCTTGGTTTGCAAAAGAATTAAAAACAGTTTGAAAGAAGGAGATATCATGTCACTTCCGAATGTCACACCTGAGCAGCGTGCAAAGGCGCTTGAGAAGGCAGCGCAGGTACGCAAAGCGCGTAAAGAGCTTAAGGAGAACATTAAGTCCGGCAAAACTGATCCGGCTTCTGTTCTTAAGACTCGTAAGGACGATCCGCTCGTCAGTAAAATGAAGGTTAAGGAATTCCTTCAGGCCATTCCCGGCATTGGTGGCGCGAAGGCGGATAAGATTATGCACGACGTGGACATCCCAGGCAATCGTCGTCTTGGCGGACTTGGTATTCGTCAGGCGGAAGCTTTGCTTGAATATCTTAGTTAGGGCATGCCGTTAGATTTAAAATTGATGCCTGGGTCCAAGTGCATCGGACATCAAAACTGTTTAGGGCTTCTCGAATGAGGAGCCCTTTTTAATCGAGATTTTCCAATATGACGATCAAAACGATTTCTTGGTAATAGCTGATTTCACTTTATGTTTTAGTTGCTTACTATCTAAGAAATACCTTTATCAATAGTGCCGTAAAGTATGGCGAGTCTTGAAAAGGGATTGAGTAGAAGATCGCGAAGTCGAGTTCGTTTTTTAATTTGCTTGCTTTGATGTCAAAAAATGGAGCGGCCGGTTTTCGACAAATTCAACAGCGCTACGAATTACTCCCTTCGGATTCTCCGCGCCATTGAAATTATCGAAAACCGGAAACTGTGTTGAAAAGTTTCCAAAACATACTTAAAGACATCTTGCAATTCAAAATGTGATGAATTCAATATCATAGCGCCCAACGGGCGCGATAAATCGACGCCGCAGGCGGCGTTTGAAAATCTATTCGTTGATCGTATCGCTACTCAAATCGCGTCACCTTTCGACAGTCCAACAACGCTACGAGTCTCACTAAAGACTCTTCGCGTCATTGAAATGTCGAAAGCTGTCTATCTCAGCAGAAGCCATCACGAAAAGATCCGGCGATGCCGGATGCTCCGGCCAAAACCTTCCGCGATCGGTGAGGCCTCTCACCGATTCGCTCCAGGCCTTGCCCGGAGCCCGCTGCGCGGTACTTCAAATACTCGGCATCCCTCGCATTCGCAGTACCGCTTCGCTCTCGCTACAGCGAACTCTTAACACTCGGCATCCCTCGCGTTAAAAGTTCGCTTTCGCTCACGGTCTTCACGCAGTTACGACGCCGCGAGGCCTCTCGCTTGGAATGAGGCCTCTCATTCCACGTCTACACTGCGTTTCGCCCAATCACCGTTCCGGAGATTGCAAGATGTACGTAAATCATGATAACCGGGCCCGTGGTCCCTGTTATCATGATTTACGAATCTTGCTTTTCTCCTGTCACGGAGAAAAGGGAAAGAGTGAACTGCAGCACGCTTTTTGCGTGTTGTTTTCACTCTTTCTAAGAAATTGGGCAACCATAGCAAGAGGAGACGGATGCCAATCCTCAATTTCTTGCTTACTTTTCCGGAGGCCGCTCCGGAGAAAGGAGAAAAATGGCACGAAATGAATTCGTAAAGGCTCGTGTTTCTCCTGAAGAGAAGGAGATTTATCAACAACTTTGTGAACAAGCCGGCTGTACGGAAGCTGAGTTGATTCGATCCGTGTTGATTCATCGGGAAATCTCGCTCGATGATCTTGATGATGAAATGCAAGTTCTCAGTCGGAAGAAAAAGGCTCTCCATAAGCAACAGGAGAATTACAGAAGAGCACAAGCATCGCGTGAAACTGATGAAAGTGGCGAGCCCATTTCTGAAAAAAGGAGTATTCCGTTCCAAGTAATGCTCACTGCTCCAGAAAAAAAGGCAATTGAGCAACGTGCGGAGGCTCTTGGCATTTCTGTAAGCGAACTGGTTCGCCGCAGTGCAATTTACGGAAAGATCGAATCATTCAATTTTGACATCGCGGAAGTTGAAAAACTCCATCATGAGTTATTGAAGGAAGGAACAAACCTCAATCAGCTGATGTATTTCGTGAACGCCCAAGGGCTTCCCGCGTACAATGAGAAAGCTGTTTTCCGAACGCTTGAAAAGGTTTATCAAAATGCTCGAAAGGTCGACCGGTTTATCGAGGAACTTGAAAAGCGTTATCACGTTGACTATGTTCCCCACGACTATCTGGCAGATGAACCTGACAACAAAAATCTTTAAGTCAGAACGCAGCTAGATCAGTTTCGCAATTTTAAAAATGGCTTCTGAAAAAAGAAAGGAATGATTTTATATCTGAGAACGTTCAGTTATAACTACTGCTTAAAATCGAAAGGAGATGGCAGAAGAGATTGACAGTCATTAAACAGAAAGCAGTCAGCTCGTCGCGGCACGCGAAAAACGTTCGTAAATACATCAACGGAAAAGATGCGCTTGCACGTGGCGGCTGGAATCTTCCATATAACAAATATTGGTACGCAAAAATGGCACGGACGCGAAAATCTTTTGGTCATGATAAACCGGCACGTGCCGGTGCGAAGAACACGATTATGTATCATCAGGTTCTTGCGTTTCTTCCTGAGGAGTGCAGCTGCAACGGAGGCAAGATGACTCCCGATGCATGTATGGCCTACGCGGAGCAATGGCTTGCGAAGCACTATCCGCATCAACAAGTGATTCTCGCGTTGCATGAGGAAAGCGATAAGGAGGGAAAACGATTTGCGGTCCATATGGCGATCAACCGCACGGATCTTCTGACAGGAAAACGTCTTTGGGAGGGAACGGGAGCGCAGGCGAAGCATAAGCGCGCTTCATGGGTTCGTGAAATGGACGAGGCTTGGAATCTTACTCAACTTGAAAAGGGAAAGAAAAATTCAAAGATTCGAGATCGACAGCCGCGCGATATTGAAAAGGAGATTGTCGATCGTGGAGAGTACAGTTATAAAAACAATCTGCGCGAGTTGATCCATATTGCAATCAGCGACTATCACCCGAAGAATATGGAGCAGTTCAAGAAATTACTTGCCTCATGGGGTGTAGATATTTTCATCAAGAACAATCGAGTCTATGCGACAGATCTCGATATCAAAGAGGCTGGCAACCCGAAATGCACTTTCAACCTGACTCGTCTTGACGGGCGCTTCGCGTTGAAGTCATTGCAGACGGCTTTCGAAACAGGAACTACGGAAAGTGAGAAACCGATGACATTCGAACAGCGTCGAGATGTTTATATCCAACGACTTAAGAAAGCTTACTCGGCGTGGGTTGAGCAGGCAAAGGCGAGCAAGGGCGTGGCCTATAACGCATTCCCGAAATTCGTTGCTCCGAAGTGTGACGATGACCTGCTCGAAGATCCTGCTGTACGCGATGAGCTGCTTGCGCGTCGCGGTTACGCAAAAGAGATTCGCAACCGTTATGCCAGTGCCGTGCCCGACTATGGTGAGGACAATGTTCGAGCTGCCGGTCAGGCGGGAACGCACTCTGTTCAGCAGCCGGTTATTGAAAGCGATCGCACTCGCGAACAGAGCGATAAGAATGTCGAGCATTAAATACAATGTTAAATTGAAACAGGAGGTAGATGCTTATGGCAAAGCCAGCTTGTGGCGCAAGGAAACCTATTAAGAATCAGGAAGGACAGGGCATGCTGGACATCGACGAGAATTCATCTGTTGAAGACGATATGTTTGAAAACGTGAAGACCGATGAGGATATGGATCACGAGATGGAAGAGGAGGAGGGTGGTTCGGCGTTCGAGGAAGAAATCGACTCTGACGAGAGCGATCAACAGGAGCAGGCAGTTATTCCAAAAAGTCAGACCCCGTTTCTAAGTGATAAAGACACTCCGGAATCTTACGGTGAGCTTATCGGATTCATGGAAAGGTTCATTGAAGATCAGAAAGCCGAGAACGATGCGTTCCGGAAGGAGGTTAAGGACTCACTGTCTTCTACTGCAACAGATTTCAAACAACGCACGGATTTGATTCTCGACGAGATGAAATCAATCCAAAGCGATATGAAGCGAGAGGCGAGCGCCACGCGTCGCGCTCAAAACAGTCTCAGTAAAATGGTCGCCAGTTTCGAGCAGGGTGACAAGTATGCTGAGACCGTGACGAAAGCTGTGACTGACGGCGCAACGCAAGCTGTTGAGGAAACCGTGCAGGCGGGGACGAAAGCGATCGATGAGGTTGCAAAGAAAAGCGCCAAGTCAATCGAAAAGCTTGAACAGGCTGCCAATGCGAGAGCGAAGCGTTTCATGCGTATCACAAAGCCGGAAGTGATGGTGAACATCGCGATCTGGATTGCAGTCGCCGTTGCTTCCGCGATTATTTTGTCCTTCTGCTATGAGTTCTTTACGAAATAGCAAAAGCGTTTATAATCGTTATTGCTTCGATATCGACCTGAACTTGTGAAGCAAACGAAAAAGGGGAGACGTGGATCTCCCCTTTTTCATGTCTATATATTGTCGGTTTAGATCAGCGATCCAGACTGCCGGTGCTGTCTGCATTGAAAACTTCAGTCCTGGTTCCATTCTCGTCGAGGACGAGATTGACGATCTGGGAAATATCCCCGCCAGTGATCTTATATTGGGTAAGTACGAGATCCATCGACTGAACTTCACTGTTGCCATTATCGACATAGACGATGAGCGTTCCCTTTTTTTGTTTCACTTTCGCAATCTTGCGATCCGGGATGGAGCTGCCGGAAAGCTGGAGATGAATGTAATCGTCGCATCGTTTCCAGCCGGATCCGGAAAGGGGAGTCGCCTTGCCCTCTGAGATTTCAAAGGCCAGGGGTTTGAGTTTATCGTCTTTCGCCGCGGTCCACTCGGGTTCTTTTTTCTTGCATCCGGGAAGTGCTGTATTAACGGCAACGCAGACGGCGAGACCGATGAATTGGCGTCGGTTGAAATTGGGATTCATTGCGTTTTCCTTTTAGATTCTGTCAGTCAGCGAGCAGGGGAGCGGATCAATAGGCGCCGTAGGGCACCGCATAGGAATCAACCTGTGTATCGTCCTGTTCAGACGAATCGCTATCCGACTCGGGTTCGTCTCGATCGTTCGTCTTCTTACGCGTCTTCTTATGCTTCTTGGCGAACTGTTTGTTGCGCTTCAAAGCATCATCCAGATCCGTTTCAGAAGTCGAGCAGGAGGTTACGATTTCGTCTGCATGCTCGGAAATATACATGGCAAAAAGATCAAGGTCGATACTGGTCCAGTTATCGAACGCATTGACAACCTCTTCACCGATAAGCTCTTTACAGGAGCGAAGACCTTCACGCTTTTTCTGGGCGATTTGCGCTTGCTGCCGTTTTTTCTGTTCCTTCAGGGCGGCGATTTGGCGATCGATGTCTTCGATACTCTTTGGCATGGTACTTTCCTTTCTTTTGGATATTACAGTTCACTGAGTTCATTTTAGCGGATTGGTCCTTACCATTGCTAAAACCAATGGTTTTACAACCGTTTTGGTAAATTATAAGCTGCATAGGACGATAGTATTATGCTATAATAGTAGATATTGAAAAGAAAAGGGAGGAGCAGCATGACGAGAGAGACTAAAAGCTATGAGCTGAAGATCTATGATCAGAGCCTCATGAGATTCGAAGCTGCCTATGACGCATTCGGTAGTTTGAAACTGGAGATTACGGATATCGATTCGGCAAATGCGCATTTGCTTCCATTGAATTTAATTGTAGATCAAGATGAAAAAAGCCTTGCGAGTTGGATGGAAGGTAGAACCATTCCGAAAAACAGGGCATTTGTAGAGCAGATTCTTAGTACGGCAGGATTGACAAGGAATGATATCCTTGGAATTCTTGATGTATCCAAAGGTCTTTCCATCAACGATTCGTATTGGCTTGATGATGGGAAATCAGATGTTACCTTTGATGGAATCAATTTATTCGACAATCGCTTTGATGAAGTATTGGGACTTGTAGCTTATACCGGGTACACGCCCTCACAAAAGCATAAAGCGGGCGTTTCAAGTGAGTGGACACTGGGAGGGCAATTTCCGAAAGCAGTTCGACGGATTAACGATAGGCTGCTGTTGTTCAAAACAGGTACAAGCGGTGCCAGAAATCTCGGCAAAGAACCTTATTCTGAATACTTTGCAGCACAAGTCGCAAAACGGATGGGAATAGATCACGTTTCCTACGATTTAGAGATGTGGAAAGGGAAACTTGCGTCTGTCTGCGGACTTATGAATGACAAAGAAATTTCTTTTGTTCCATTTTTCGTTGCTGCTGGTGATGCGAGTTTCCCGGCAGCGTTATCAATCTTAAATGAACTTGATCCAAAGATGGCATCGAAATACAGGACAATGGTTGTTTTTGATGCCTTGATCTGCAATCGGGATCGTCACGGCGGAAATTTTGGTATCTTACGGGAAAACAGAACAGGACGGCTGTTGGGATTAGCCCCGTTGTTTGACCACAATCTGTCCTTGTTTGCGCAAGATGATGAGACAGACTATGCGGATTTCCTTGATCGTTCAAATCGATATTACCTACCTGCAACAGCGAATATCGCCTTTGATGATATGGCTGGAATTGTTATGGGAACGGAGCAGCATGAGCTTTTGCGCAGGATGATCGGCTTTGAGTTCCAGAATCATCCAACATATCCGCTTCCACAGGATCGGCTTGGAGCGCTGAACCACTATATTACAGAGAAAGTAAGGGAATTGCTACGGATTCCTATCGTGGATGAGCATGCGCTTTGCAAAGCGATGGAAGAGAAATTCAACGAGATCCAAGTAACAACCAAAATACCGATGCTTCTTGATTCCGTTAAGATGATTCACAAGAAAGGTCTTCCACTTAGCGAGAAGGCAGAAGCAGTAAAAAGAGGATCCAAAGTATTTGAAAATACGCTGAACAAGATTATTCCGGAAGAAGACCGTTGTAGGTAAGGTGATATGTATGCCGAAAGCATTACTTTGGTGCTGAACGCTTGGATTTTGGCGTTCCGAAAGCTATTCGAGGATATTGGTCTCGACAGGGTGATTCGCAAGCGCTTGCGAAAAGCCTTGGTATTCAAATATGACAGTTTGAATCAAAATGTTCTATAAAGGGGTTGCTGGAAATATTCCAGCAACCCCTTTTCTATGAGAACCCATTCTTCTTCAGTAAAAATCGCCAAAAAAAGGCTTATAGGACAAAAAAAATGCCCCATACGGGGCGCCCCAAAGGGCAGTTTGTGGCTTTGAAGCCGTATTTCGACTTACACATACCGTAAACCAAGCGGTAATTCACCACGACCAATATAGCACAGCAGGAGAGCATGGGAAGCGGGAATTGAAAGTTTCTGAAAAAATTTTTGGAAGCAATTTTTGGAGCGATAGAGAATCATAAATCACAACTGGAATATTTTAGTACTGTGGTATAATGGCACTACAAAAGAAAAGCCAGCATACCGCCTATGAGCAGGAAAGGAAATACGCTATGAAAAAGTTGAAGCAGATGAGTGGGCCTTATTCCATCGGGTTCGAGTTAAGTTCGACGGCACATGGATTCGTTGCAACGGATCCGAACGGGAATGTTTTGTACCATGGAAAGCAACCGGTTATGGGAACCCGTGTTTTCAAGGAAGGTCAACATGCCGCTGAGGCGCGTATGCCGCGAACTTCCCGCCGTGGAATCCAGCGCCGTCGTGGACGGGAACATGAGATGGAGCGCGTTTTCGCACCGGTGATTTCCCCTATTGATCCGGATTTCTTTATCCGTCGCCGGATGTCCTACAAGCTTGGAAAAATTCGGTTCGAGAGCGACCCGATCGGATTCAGCTATAGTCGTCTGTTCCATTCGTTCCCGACGCTTGCCCATCTGGACGTCGCCCTTATGGAATCAGACAGCACTATGGATCCGCGTCTGATTTTCGAGGCCGTTGCGAATCATGTTGCCCGGCGCGGTCATTTTCTGCTCGAAAACCAAAATGTTTCGTCTACGAACTCTGATATCGATACGCAGGTTGCAAACTACGCGGAAGTTCTTGTGTCATATTTTGAGGACACCCTTGACGAGCGAATCGAGCTGTCACTGGAAGCTCTTGACATCAATGGAAATGTAACGGCGCGTGAGCTGCAGAAGCAGTTCGCATCTGCCATGTGCGTGTCGGGTGATGATATTCAAAAGAAAACGGAGAAGGCTCAAATTAAAGCCATTGCAGATCTTGTCGCCGGCTATAAGGCAGATCTGACGGTGCTTGTTCCCGATGCTGAGAAACTTCCTAAAGTATCGATTTCCGATGGCGATGCGTTGGAGGAGTTCCTGGCGGATTCCTGTCCGGATTCCCTCGTTCCTGTTCTGATGGCAGCGCAGGCGCTCTACACTTCCTGGAAGCTTCAGGGAATGCTTTCTTATGCACCTGGCAAAAGCCTTTCGCACAATCAGGTTGCCCAGTATGACGTGTATGGGAAGCAGCTTCGCATGCTTAAAGATCTTGCACTCAAGTATGTCGCGAAGCAGGATGCAGACGGTAATGTTGACGAGGACGGATTTAAAGATTACGTTCGGTTCTTTGGAGGTCCGAAGTGTGAGGACAGGTACCGCTACGACAAGGTTCAGGTAAAGAAGCAGGATAGCCCGAAAAAAAACATGGGCTATACCGCCTACAACCTGAATGTTCTCGGTTATGAGGAGTTTGCCAAGCGTGTAGAGCTCCTGTTCAAAGATACCGATGCCGTGAACGATCCGCAATACAAGACGATGATGGAGGCATTTGCAAATCATGCTTTCCTGCGCCGTATTCATACGGTCGACAATGCTGCGATTCCCTATCAGTTGCACGCCGAGGTTGTAAATCGAATCATCGACAACCAGGGGCGTTTCTATCCTTGGCTCATTGATGCTCGCGAGCATATTCTGAAGGTTCTGACTTCTCGAATTCCCTATTATGTCGGTCCTCTTGACAGTACGGACCATGGTAAAGCCGGCGAAAACGGCACGCGTTTTGCATGGGTGAAACGTCTTGCTGGTCATGAGGACGCATTTGTGTCTTCCTGGAATTATGAGGATCATATTGATATCGACACGACAGCCGAGCTTTTCATCCGCCGCATGACAGGAGAGTGCTCCTATCTCGACGGCGAGGATGTTTTGGCGAAGAATTCTCTATTGTATGAGAAATATTGTTTCTTTAATGAGCTTGCGAGCCTCAGCTTTACGGAGGATGGAGATTCCTGGATGCCATTCGATGCTGGAATGCGGAAGGCTATCTATGATGCCGCTTCGGATGGAAAGACGATGACGGTGAAACGCATCGAGTCCGTGCTGCAGCGAGACTTCTTTATCGCACATCCTCATGTTCGTGGTACGTCGAATCCGAAAGGCATGTCTTCCAAGCGGTCCAATTATGCATATTTCTGCAGGCTCTTCGACGTGAAAGCGCTCAGTGCTTCCGACATGAGCATGGCGGAGGACCTGGTTCTGTGGAATACAGTGTTTGAGGATCGCGATATCCTGCGCCGAAAGATCCTGAAAACCTATGGTGACCTGCTCACGGAAAAGGCGGTTGACGATTTCTGCCATAAGCGTCTTTCCGGTTGGGGAAAGCTGTCTGAGAGGCTGCTGACCGGCATCTGGGCAGATACGGCTTCTGGCGATCTGTGCGTCATGGATGTCCTTGAGCAGGGCAGGCCTTATGGTCGCTATCGTGGTTCATCTATGAACCTGATGCAGATTCTGAATGACGATGCTCTTGGTTTCAAAATGGAAATCAAGAAGATTAACGAGTCGCATATGCAGATGGCAGAAGGTTTTGATCTGAACGCCCTTCCCGGCTCGCCGGCACTTCGTCGCGGCGTGAGTCAGGCGATGAAGGTGTTGGATGACATCGTTTCTGTTGCCGGTAAGGCTCCGGATCGCATTTATCTGAAGGTGACGCGAACCGCCTCGAATAGCCGAAAGGGTAAGCGAACCGCCAAGCGCTCCGATAAGATCAAGCTGGCACTCAAGGCATTGGATGCGGATGCAGCGGCGGACCTTGGTGCGGCAAAGCTGCTTCATGAGCTTGGCATGTTCGACGAGAAGGAGATTAACGAGCGCATCTACCTGTATTTCCATCAGGCAGGAAAATGCCTTTATACGGGAAAGCCGATCGACATCACTCGGATTGCATCGAATGATTACTATGTCGACCATGTTGTACCGCTTGCTTACCGTAAAGACGAGTCACTGGATAACAAGGTGCTTGTTTATGCAGAGGCGAGTCGTTATAAGAGTGAAACGCTGCTTGTGTCTCCAGCGGTGCAGCGGAAGATGCTGCCATTTTGGAGGATGCTTCGTAACGCCGGGCTTATGTCCGAGCGAAAGCTCAACGCGCTGATCCGTACTGAGATTTCCGAAGGCATGCTGAAATCGATCATCGGAAGGCAATTCACGGAAAACAGCTGGGAGGCAAAACTGTTTACGGCTGCGATTGCGGCAAAGTATCCGGGAACGGTTGTCATTCCCGTTAAGGCTGGGGTTATCGGTGCCGTGCGCAGCCGGATCGGAATTCCGAAAAGCCTTAAAGCGAACCAGTTCTATCACGCACACGACGCTCTGCTTGCAGCCGAGGTCGGGCGCTATATGGAACTTGCGAAGCCGGCGTTCGTCCATAATCGCGTTAAGTATGAGCAGTACATGCGCAAGATCAAGCTGGTTGATGAGGAGAACAAGAAGGCTCCGAAGTCACAACTTGATTTCTTTGCCGGCGGTTTCTTCTTTGACCGTGTCGACAAGGACACAGGTGAGGTTTACTGGGACAAGGATGAAGAGGTGGAGCGCATCTATCGGGCATGTGGATGGAAGAACCTTCGTGTCACATATGCCGCATTCGAAGACGGCGGTGCCTTTTGGAAACAGACGATTTACTCTCCAAGGGAGAAGTCGAAACTGATTGCCACGAAGTCAGACCGTCCGGCAGAAATTTATGGTGGGTACAGCTCTCAGACGTTTGCCAATTTCTTTGTCTATGAAGTGATGAAGAAAAAGGTGAAACAGCTTCGTTTCGGTGCGGTACCGGCTGCGATCGCATCGAAATCTGATCCGGATACTTACAACGCTATGCTCGAGATGTATGCTCGCGGTTTGGCGAAAACGGCAAAAGAGAAATTCGTTCGCATCGTTCGTGCCCGTGTTCTTAAAAACACGATGATCGAGCTTTATGGCGAGCGCTTTCGGATCGCCGGTGAGAAGCAGGTGTATCCGGTGCGCCAGATGCCATTGGCGATTGATGAGGTGTACCTGCTGAAGGGAGTTGAGACGATTGCAGCGGCAGGAAATGCCGGAGCATCCGCAAAGATTGATTTTGAGAAAGCCGCAGAGTCTTTGGTTGGATTTTGGGATCTGCTCCTCGAGAAACTTCCGGTCAATTACCCGAAACTGACGGTTCAGCTGAAGCTTGGCTCGCTAAAGCATCCGAAGGACATCCTTGCGGCAACGAGTGAATCCGAATTCCCAGCTATCGTGTACAAGATTGCAGAGGCTGAAATTCAGGTGATGGAACAGGCAAGCGGACTTCGGAATATGTCGGACACCAAGATTCTCGGCGGCAACACGTTTGGCGGAAGCCTGGTGTTCACCTTTAACAAGGTGCTGAACGACCCGAAGTCAAAGGCTTGTTTTATTGATACTACGCCGGCCGGTCTTCATGAGAGTAAAACGAAGATTGGGTAAAACGGCGTATATCGAGCATGCGCGGAAGATGAGGCACGAGGCGGGGTACATGGTTGTGCGGAATCAGACATCTGAACAACCGGCAAAACTCCGCCTCGATGGATACGGCACGATCCTTCTTGATGCTCACGGTGTTTTCCTGACTGATTATCAAAACCTTCGTAAAACCCCTGGTTTCAACTACGGGGAGTGTCAACTGTTTGACAAAGTTGAAATACTGTTCAAATTGGTGTCTTGAAGTACTTTGATACTCTGATACTATGTACATGCTCTTTGAAAAGATAAAATTGATTGGCTTCATGCACATTAAAAGCATGGAGAAATGTGCACAGCGCATCAGGAGATATATAAGAATCTCCCAAAAATAGGCTCAAAACGGTAATCTTTGCCGAGTTTTTTGAAGATCTCGGCTGGTATTAGAGAGATTTTATTCAGCTTGATTTGCATAGCGATATTCACCATTTTTCCTGTTGAGAACAGGGTTTTCTTTTATCTGTAATTAGTTAAGACCTAATTTAATGGGCACAAAACTACTGCTCGGTTTCGGAGGTACGGTAATCCAAGTAGTAGTTCACCCCGGTTATTCGAGCGTACGGGCTACCTTTTGTTTCGGAGGTACGGTAATCCAAGTAGTAGTTCACCTACCGAAGGAGGCATTCACATGGACGACAAGTTTCGGAGGCACCATAAACTAAGTAGTAGCTCACCGCCTTCTCGCCGCCAAAGCCAAAGAGCTGGTTTCGGAGGTACGGTAATCCAAGTAGTAGTTCACCCGATGCTATGGCCTCGAACGTCGTCCATAGGTTTCGGAGGTACGGTAAACCAAGCAGTAGTTCACCTATTGAGGGGTGTAAATTGAACAATAACAGTTTCGGAGGCACCGTAGACTAAGTAGTAATTCACCAAGCAAATGTTTAACGAATCTCTTTTCTCCGCTTCTGAGACACCGTAAATCAAGTCGTAATGCAGAAAGAACAACGAAAAGGTCAACGTTCCGCTTGCTTTTGAAGTCCCGGAAGTTTTTGAGTCCGCATGCTACTTTTAGCTAATTGCCTGCTGTTCCGCCTCAAAGGTTCGTTTGGCCTCTTTAATGCGCTGATTGCATACGTCGATGTAATCAACGGGCCGCTTCTTAAACAAAGCAACATCTTCGTTTTTCTCGATGCCGATGAAAGAACGCCCTTCCAGCACGGCTGCTACACAGAACGATCCGCTTCCGCAAGCGTTGTCGAGAACTTCCAGATTGGACAGACTCCCGAATTGATCGAGATAGCATCGAAGAATTATCTCAATATGGATAAAGCCGAAATGACCCGTCAGGTCACCGAGGTGATGCTCGGAAAGATGCGTGAGGTTATCGGGCAGATGGACCTGAAGGAGCTCATGCGTGACCGTGAGTCCTTTAACCATAAGGTATTCGAGGGCTCGCGTGACGATCTTGCGAATCTCGGTCTTGAGCTTCGCACGTTCAACGTCCAGGATTTCTCAGATTCGCAGGGGATTATCCGCTCGATGGGTGCCGACCAGGCAGCTGAGATCAAGAAGGAGGCGGAGCTTGCCCAGATCAGGGCAGAGCAGGAGGTTGCCGAGCGCCAGAACCAGCTTGATTTGAAGAAGGCGGAGCTGAAGAAGACTGCCGACAAGGCCGCAGCCGAGGCAGATATGGTCAAGCAGACCGTGACGGCCGAGAAGCAGCGTGAACTCTATGTCGCACAGCAGGAGGCGCAGATCGCGGCTGAGACCAAGAAGGTCGAACTCGCCGAGCGCCAGGTTGCCGTGAAGGAGCGTGAGCTGGACGCCACGGTCCGTAAACAGGCTGAGGCAGAGGCGACGCGCCTTAAGGGTGAGGCTGACGGCGCCGCTGAGAAGGCACATGGCGAGGGTGTCGCCGCCGGCATCAAGGCCCAGACGGAAGCATACAACGGTATGGAGAACGCCTATCTTCTCGCCAATCGCTACATCGATGTCATGCCGGAGGTCGCCGAGGCTGTCGCAAAGCCGCTGACAGCTGTCGACTCCATTAAGATGTATGGCGATGGCAACGCCACGAAGCTCGTACGTGACACGACCGGCATGGTCGATCAGGTTACCAGCGGGCTCAAGGATGCAACGGGCATCGATCTTACCGAGCTGCTTAGCTCGTTCCATCAACCATTTCAGCCTCGTGAAGACAACGAGTAGTCAATGTTAGCTGCGTGGCTTTAAGCTGAATTTACCAAGGCGCCTCGTTGGAACGCGGGGCGCCTTATTTTTGACAAAACGGAAGAAGTTCAGGGCGATTGTATCGTGATACCACTATGCTATACTAATATATGTGGCATGGCACAACCAAATGAGCTACAAACATCAAGCCATGCTCTTTCCGCGCCCCAGCGAGGAATATTAGATGGATATGAGAGTCACTTTTAAGGCGCTCATATCCATCTTCATTTTTTGACCGACACGATAGACCATATCCCGTTGTCACAGATGAGAGAGCGTCTAGTCGTTTTTCCATGTCCGACAGCGATGAAAACATCCCGTACGGTCGCAAGTTCGGGTCCGGTTTTCGAGGGACACGGTACGACGGCACCGTAGCTGACGATGTCGAAAACACGCCCATCATTCCAGATGATATGTACAGGCGAATCGCTTTGATCAATCTCGACATTCACCTCGATCGCGTTAAGATCGAACGGTTCCATTTTTGCCTGCCTTTCATGCACATCGCAAGCGCTTGCGAAAATCAATCGAGCGAACGAAGTGAGCGGATCATAGGCGTGCCTGCACGCCGCACAGATGGCATTTCGCTAAATCGTCCAGAAATTCTCCCCGTCATACGTCTCGTTTCGTAATCCTATGCTACAATAGTACCGCCTAAAGGAAAGGGAAACAAGGATGAAAAACAGCACGATCAATGGTGAGGAAATCACGGATGAGCTGCGCCGCAAAATTGCAAGCCGGCTTCGTGGGAAAGCGAAAATAGCGACCCCGGACACCGTGGATTCCCTGCTTATCAAAATCGTCGTAAAACCCCTTGTTTCAACTACGGGGATATAAGACGGTAGATATTATGCAGCTCAATACTGTATAATATCTATACCA
>OLPU01000714.1_pt1 | contig 27963 bp, 26 predicted proteins | sample 1673111 | NCBI WGS metagenome assembly OLPU01 (sample SAMEA3136755, study PRJEB25190) | human gut metagenome | reverse complement strand
GAACGATTTCAAAAAACGCGGTGGTTACCAGCGCTCGATCGTGCTCTGCCGCGAGTGGGACATTTACCGCCAGCATTATTGTGGCTGCATTTATTCTCAGAGGGAATGGGAAGAACGTTGTAACAATTCCCAGACAACAGTCTCATTGCCAGGTAAAGAAAAATAAGCGATGATGTAAAACATAGGAGGTGCGCATATGTCGCAGAAATTAAAAACTCTTTCAAAGCTCGCAGCGCTTTTGCTAGCGGGGATAGCGCTTTTTCTGCTGGGGCATTTCACGACGCTCCACCACAGCCTAACGGGGACGTACGGCAGCGGAACGCCGGATGCGCGCAGCATCTATGTGGTGCTCGATGCTGACGACCGCTTTACGATCTACGATCAGAACGCCGTGCGCGCGAGCGGCCACTGTGAAGCGGTGGCGCAGGATGAGGATGTATATGCCCTCGTGGATGATGCAGGTGGCAAGGTGGGATATGTGGTGCAGGAGGGCGAGCAGATTTTTCTGCTAGGTTTTGACGGCACGGAGCAGCTGCTGGAAAAGATCAGCGACGATGCGCTCTACAAAAATTTTGACGCAGGAATTTGATCAAGGAGGTGGTCACAATGGCCAACGAAGAACGCAAGGATTTTAACGCCATGCTCCACGACAGCAAGGACATGCCGAAGCTGCAGATCGTCACCGACGAGAAAACGATTGAGAAATATGGTGGAGAGCGCATGTATTTCGCACCGCCGATCGACTATGATCGGGTGATGAAGCGCATTCCTGCCGGAAAGCTGACGACTGTTGGCGCCATCCGTGATTATTTTGCGCGAGAGAATGACGCCGATTTCACTGAGCCGATCACAGCGGGGATTTTTGTCTCGATCGCTGCCTGGGCGAGTCATCAGCGAGAGGATGACCAGACACCTTACTGGCGCACACTCAAAGCGAAAGGCGAGCTGAATCCGAAGTATCCCGGCGGCGTGGAAGCTCAGCGGGCGAAACTGGAAGCGGAGGGGCACACCATTGTCTGTCGTGGACGCAAAAATTTGCGCTACTATGTGCAGGATTATGAGAAGGCGCTCTATAATCTGGAGGATGGTGAGTGACGCATGGCAACGATTTTGCTTTTGGAGGATGATCCGGATTTGCGCGAAAGTGTTGCGTCGGCGCTTGCTGAGGCTGGCTATGGGGTGCTGGCGGCGCGCACGCGTGCGGAAGCGGAGCGGCTGGTTTTGGCGCAGAGCATCGATCTGGCGCTCTGCGATGTGAATCTGCCGGACGGCGATGGTTTTGGCTTCTGTCGCTGGCTGAAGGCGCGGCGCGATGTGCGCGTGTGCTTTCTCTCAGCGCGGGATCTGGAGGAGGATGTGCTCGCAGGCTATGATCTCGGCGCCGACGATTATGTGACGAAGCCGTTCTCGATGAAGGTGCTGCTGGCGAAGCTCGCTGTGCTCCTCGGGCGCAACGATGCGCAGGCGGCTGTGATTGACGACGGCTGGCTGCGCATCGATCTGGCGCTGGCGCAGATCACGCGTGCTGGCGAAGCGGTGCGGCTTTCGCCGACGGAGTGGAAGCTCTTGCGGCTCTTTCTCGATCATCGCGGACAGCTTTTGACGTACGCGGTGCTCCTCGACGCGCTCTGGGCAGAGGGCGTCGAGCTGAGCGACAAGCACGCGCTGGCGGTTGCTGTGAACCGGCTGCGTAAAAAGATCGAGACGGAAGCGCATAGTTATGTTGCGAACGTGTATGGGATGGGATATCTATGGAAATGATGCTTTTGGCGCTTGTGGCAGCCCTCGTTGCGCTCTGGCAGTGGGCGCGACGTCGGCGGATGCAGCGCGATGTGGAAGATTACGCTGCTAGGCTTGATCAGGCGGTGAATGCGCTGCTTGCTGGCGAGTCGCTTTCTGCGCGCATCGCGGCGGAGGACGATCTCTGGGGCCACACGAACGAGCGCCTGCTGCGGCTGGCGAATCAGATCGAGCGCGAGCGGGCGGCGCTGAGCGCCGAGAAGGACGCGCTCAAAAGCCTTGTCAGCGATATCTCCCATCAGACGAAGACGCCGCTGGCGAATATCCGCCTCTATCTTGAACGGCTGGAAAGCGGCGAGCGCGACGACGCCCTGTTCGAGAAGATGGATGCGCAGGTGGAAAAGCTGAATTTTTTGCTGGCGAGCATGGTCAAGATCTCGCGGCTTGAGACCGGCGCCATCACCATTCGCAAAACGCGCGCGCCGATCGCGCCGACGCTCGCTGAAGCCCTCGCCGCTGTTGTGCCGCAGGCGGAGAATAAGCACATCCGTCTCAGCGTCGAGGTCGACGACGCGCTCGTTCTCGAGCATGATCCGAAATGGACAGCAGAGGCTGTCTACAATCTTCTGGACAACGCGGTCAAATATACCGCCGAGGGCGGCGCGGTGAGCGTGTGTGTCGAGCGCGGTCCGGTGTTTACGCAGATCGCTGTGCACGACAACGGCAAGGGCATTGCGCGCGAGCGTCAGGGCGCGATCTTTGCGAGATTTTACCGCGAGCCGGAGGTGCACGACAGCGAGGGCGCTGGTCTGGGGCTGTATCTGACGCGCGGGATCATCGAGCGCCAGGGTGGTTTTGTAGAGGTTTCTTCCGAACCGGAACGCGGCAGCGTGTTCACGATCAATCTGCCAAATTGAATTGGCAGTTTTTTTTCATGTTTGTGACTGGTTTGTGATCATTGGCTGGTAGGATACAAGGGAAAGGATGTGAACCTCATGAAAAAATGGATCGTGGAAACAGAAAATCTGACAAAAACCTACCAGGCTGGCGACATCGCCGTGACGGCGCTTGCCGGTGTGGATCTGCGCGTGGCGGCAGGCGAATTTGTCGCTATTATCGGTAAATCAGGCAGCGGCAAATCGACGCTCCTGCATATGCTTGGCGGTCTGGATGTCCCTACAAGCGGCAGCGTAATTGTCGACGGCAACGATCTTACCATGTTGGACCGTACCCAACTGGCGCTGTTTCGTCGTCGTCGCGTCGGCTTCATCTTTCAGCAATACAACCTCATCCCCGATCTCAATGTCTGGGACAATATTATCTTTCCGCTCGCATTGGATGGCGTGGCCATCGATACTGAGTTCATTGATGAACTGCTCACAGCACTGCATATTGCCGACAAGCGTGATCGTATGCCGTCGCAGCTTTCCGGCGGTGAGCAGCAGCGTGTGGCGATTGCGCGCGCGCTGGCGATGCGTCCGGCGCTGATACTGGCAGATGAGCCGACGGGCAATCTCGACACGACTACGAGCCACGAGGTTATGGGCCTGATTCGGACGCTTGCGGCCAAGCTCGGTCAGACGCTCATCGTCGTCACCCACGATATCGACATCGCCCAGCTCGCTGATCGTATCGTAGAAATGCGCGATGGCCGCATTGTGAAAGGAGGCGGCCCCAATGCTTGCGAATAACAATCGTGCAATCCTGCGACGACTGGCGCGCAACGAACTGCGTCGCGAATGGAAGCGGACGGCGGTGCTTTTTATGGCGATCGTGGTGGCGACGGTGCTGCTTTTCGGCGTGTTGACGACGGGCGTGAGTTATCTTTCACTGGCACGTTTGCAGGACACGCGTCTCTATGGCGGCGAGGATGATATCTCCGTCGCGAATGGGTTTACGGACGAACAGTATCAGCAGCTTGTCACGGATACGCGTGTTGAGAGTGTGGGGCAGCAGGCATATGCTGGCTTCGTTCAGAGCACCGAGGCTGACGATACGGTGAGTGTGGGCCTGGTATGGGATGATGAAGTTCTCTGGAATGTACAGCGCGCTGCGGTTATTACCGCTCAGGAAGGGCGGTATCCCGAAGCGGCGAATGAGGTTATGGCGCACCGTGACGCACTGGCTGCTTGTGGTTTGGCGTCGCTCGGTGTTGGCGACCATTTTACCGCGACGGTGGAGACAAATGCAGGCGTGCAGACGCTGGATTTCGTCATCAGCGGACTCTGGGAAGGATATGGCGACACGTCGCCGCTCTATGTATCCCGGGCGTTTCTGGCGCGTTCCGGCTATGCGCTCGAAGAGAGTGGCATTCTCAGCATTAAACTGGTGCGCGATTATGTGCTGCCAACGACGATTGACGACATTGAAGCCGGACTTGCGCTAAGCGGGCAGCAGGTTTTTCAATCGTCCAGCTACATCGATCAGTCCTGGAAGATTTTGCTGGGGCTCATCGGTTTGAGCGCGGTGATCGTTTTAAGTGCCTACTTGCTCGTTTACAACATTCTCTACATTTCTGCCGCGAAAAAGAGCCGATACTATGGTCTGCTGCAGATTCTCGGCATGACGCCACTGCAGGTGGCGCAGCTCGTGCGGCGGCAGATGCTGGGGCTGGCTTTTGTTGCTGTGCTTTTCGGGACGGTGCTTGGTGCGTTGAGCAGTCTGGTGCTGGTGCCACGTTTGATGAATGCGCTCGGCATTACTGAAACGCTGATTACCGTGCATTTTCACCCGCTTGTGCTTGTGTTGACACTGGTGGCTGTCAGCGCCGCAGTTTTCGCGGGACTGCGCACACCGTTGAGAATGGCCCGCAAGGGTACACCACTGGACGCGTTGAAAGCCCGTCCTCAGACGGCACACCGCGCGGCATTGGGCCGTGGACGCTGTCTGTCCTGGCGTCTGGCGCTGGCAGAACTTGGCCGCGATCGCAGGAAAACTGCTATTGTGCTGGTATCCCTTGCCCTCAGCCTGTCTGTTTTTCTCTGCCTGACAACGCTCATCTCCAGCCAGAGCGAGCGCACCGTGGCACCCCTCTACGACAACGCTGACCTCCTCATTCGTAACGACAGCGAAACTTCCGAGGACATGCATTCCTGGCAGCCGATTCTCGAAGGACTGGCTGAGGAGATTGCTGCTGTGGACGGTGTAGCGGTTGTGGAAACAGTGACGGGCGTGCCCTTTACGCTGGCTGACGAAGCTTTTGCCGAAGACTGGCTGACGGCCTACAGCGCCACCCGTCCCTATCTCGATCAGGCAGAGGTACTGAGCGCATTTCAAGGCGACCCTTCGCGCTACTACGGCATGCTCAAGGGTATCGATGCGCAGGCTTTTGATGCGCTGAACGCTCAACTGTCGACGCCATTGGAGCGGGACGCTTTTTTGAGAGGCGAGGTTTGTGTGCTCGCATACTCTGGCATTGAGGTGCCGGAGGAACGACTGAATGCGCCTCTGGCCATTCGCGTGGGGGACGAAACCATCAATGTGCGGCCAGCGATAGTGAGCAATGAGGGCTACTATGCCGCTTCGCAGAACATTGGGCCGACGCTCATCGTCAGCAAGGACTGGCTGGACACCCTCGAAGCGACGCCGTTCACTCTCAGCATGCTTGTGCGCTACGACACGCCTTATGACGCGATTACCGAGGAACGGGTGATGGCCCTCGTGAACGCGCGGCCAGGTTTGGCGGATATTTACAATGAATCCCTGCTCGCTAATCAGGTGGCTATCCAGGCGTCCGAAGGTGATCTCAATGAAACCGGCGCGGCGATCGCGCTGCTTCTGCTCGTTGTCGGCATGCTCAACTATGTGAATACAATGGCTGCAAGCATTCAGAGCCGGCGGTTGTCTTTATCGATCATGGAAAGTCTGGGCATGACGCCGCGGCAGATTCATCGTCAGCTTGTCTGCGAAGGGCTGCTGATTGCCTTCGGTGTATTCATTCTTACAGCGAGTTTCGGGCTGGGGCTGACGTTCCTCAGCTTTCAGGCCATGAATCACATGGATGTTCCGTTTGTTGTGCCGCTTTTGCCAGTGCTCAGTGCCACACTTTTGATGGTGTTGCTCTGTGCGTGCGTGCCGCTGGTCTGTTATCGTCGGCTAGGTGACGGGGACACCCTCATTGAACGGCTGCGCATGAGCGAATAAGCGAAGTGCCCTCTCTGGGGAGCTCTGGGCAAGTTGGCCAATGGCCTTTGTAGCCTGCTCGTTTTTGGCGGGCAGGCACTTATTTTTCCGATTTTTTGTGGCGGCAGAGTAGCGGGTTTGGTAAGATGAGAGCAGAAAGGGGGGCGGTGTGATGAAACGCTTCATTAGATGTATGTTGCTGCTGACGCTGGTTCTTGGGCTTGCTGGTTGCAGCGAGCCGACGGAGGAAAATGGGCCGGAGATCTCTTATCGCATGGAGCAACGTTGGCTTGACGCTGAACGGCAGGAGATTTTGCGCGTGCCGGTGAAAGAGGATTGCAAGGCGATGCTGCAATATACTTACACCACCGATGGTCAGGCTGGCGCGGTGCTTTGGCTGGAAAACGACGGCGAGACGCTCCTGATGGACGAGCTGGCGGCGGCGACGGACGAAAGCTACGAAACGAATTGGCAGGTGGGGCAGATCACGCTGCGCGCTGGCGACAATGTGTTCTCTCTTTCGGCGCCGACGGGCGAACAGGTTTCCTGCCAGATGACGCTCAAGCTGGATGAAATGGAGCCGGATAATCTCGAGACGGAACAAATGGATCCTGCTGTGTTGAATGTTGATTGAAAGGAAGATTTTTATGGCATTAAAGTTGAAACAGGCGGATATCACGCGGCTTGCTGTGGACGCGATTGTTAATGCTGCGAAAAATTCGCTGCTGGGCGGCGGTGGTGTGGACGGGGCGATCCATCGCGCAGCTGGACCGAAGCTTCTGGCAGAATGCCGCACGCTGGGCGGCTGCGCGACGGGCGAGGCGAAGCTCACCAGCGGCTATGATCTGCCGGCGCGCTATGTGATCCACACGGTTGGGCCGATCTGGCAGGGCGGCGATCACGGTGAGCCGGCGCTCCTGGCGAGCTGCTACCGCCAGTCGTTCGCACTTGCGGCAGAAAAAGGCTGCGAGAGTCTGGCGTTTCCGCTGATCTCCTCTGGCGTCTACGGCTATCCCTCCGCGGAAGCGCTGCGCATCGCGGTGGAAACGATCCAGACGGCGCTCGCTGAGCAGGAGATGGATGTGACGCTCTGCCTCTTTGGCGAGGGGGCGTGGCGAGAAGCGAAAGAACTGTACCCGGCGCTTTGCGCAGAATAAAATAACGGCGGGCATCGCGCAGAATCGTGCGGTGCTCGCCGTTTTTTGTTCAGATGTCCATGACGTACATGGTGTCGAGGATTTCCTGATAGAGAGAGGTTTTGTTTTTCCATTTGAAATTGTGGCCGAGGGAGACGTTGACGTAGCGAACGCCGCCGGCTTCCATTTCCATGCGGATGTGGGAATGGGCGCAGATGCAGGTGTCGACGTGGTATTTTTCGTAGAGCTCGGCGTAATATTTGCTGCCCATGAAGGCAATGGTGGTGTTAAAAACGTGGCTCTGCTTGTAGAGCTCTGGCCGTGGCAGCATGTGGATGCAGGAGCAGATCTTGTAGCGTTCGCCGCCTGGGCGCTGGCGGATGGTCTGGAGCTGCTGCTCGATGAACTGCAGGCTCTGGGCGGTGATGCGCTCGTTGATGTGGGGATCGTCTTCGTCCATGAGGACGTATTTGTATTCGGGACAGCGGCGCAGAAAGCGGCGCTTGGTGGCGGCGCTCATGTGGTGAAATTTGCGGTGCAGGGAAAAATCGTACCAGCTTGGGCTGCCGATGATGACCCATTCGCCGTGAACGATGGGATGCAGGCAGAGGCTGTAGAGCGGATGGCCGAGCATGAGCTCGAGGTATTCGTCAGCGTCGAAGCAGAGGTCCTCGTTTTCGCGGCGTTTTTTGCGTCCGGCTGTGCAGTAGAGCTCGTGGTTGCCGGGAATTTCGAGGATCTGTGTGGAGACGCGCTGAGAAAGATCGTTATAAAAATCGAGGGAACCGAAGGCGCCGGTGGTGGTGTCGCCGCAGAAAACGATGGTGTCGAGGGCCTCGTCTTCGCAGACGCGGGGGAATTCGGCGAGAAAATCGTGGTGGGTGTTGTAGTCCATATGCAGGTCGCCAATGAAACCAATTTTCATGTTCTCATCTCCTTGGCTTTAGGGTAACACCCAGAAATATCTCTGTCAATAATTGATAGGATTGTCGGTTTGTGATAGAATGATATCAGAAAATTCAAACCCGAGGAGGTGTTTTCATGGCTCGACGTTCTTATAACAAGCTGGTGCGTGACAAGGTGCCGACTGCGATCGTGCAGGGTGGCGACGAAGCGATCACATCGGTGCTTGAAGATAAGGAAGAGATTCTCTTCGCCCTGGACGAAAAGCTGGACGAGGAGGTCTGCGATTATCAGGTGACGAAGGAAATGGCAGAGCTCGCGGATGTGCTGGAGGTGATCCACGCGATCGCGGAGGCCAACGGCATCACATTCGAGGAGCTGGACCAGATCCGTCTGCACAAGCGTGAGACGCGCGGCGGTTTTACGAAGATGATCCTGCTCGAAGAAATCATCGAGTGAGCGCTGTGCGCCCACAGGTAGGAGGTTTTCGTCTGTGCTTTGCGTTGTGATTATTCGCTGATGCGGAACGTTCGTTGAAAATGAAGCGAACGCTCCGCATTTTTTTGTTGTAAATCTCCCACCTGAAAATGGTTTTCTTTTAAGAATTGATTAAGACTGCTGTCCTATACTGTGTTTGCCTGTGGGGCGACTTGTGTTTGACGGCGCAGTTAGGGTATAATAAAAAAACGCATGCAAACATATCTGCAAGTGTGCACATCAATCAAAGGAGTTGACGCCCCATGAAACAGGCAGTAGGGGTCATCGGTGGTGTAGGTCCGATGGCGACGGTTTATTATATGCAGCGCGTGATCGAGATGACAAAGGCAGGCTGCGATCAGGAGCACATCAACATGCTCGTGTTCAACGACTGCGACATTCCCGATCGTACGGCGTTCATCACGGAAAAATCTCCGGACAATCCGCTGCCGGTCATGGTGGAAGATGCCAAGCGCCTGGAAGCGGCAGGCTGCGAATTTGTGGTGATTCCGTGCAACACGGCGCATTATTTTTACGACGAGCTCGAGCAGGCGGTGGAGATCCCTGTGGTCAACATCGTCGAGGAAACGATCCGCTACGCAAAAGCGCGCGTGCAGGATCTTTCCTGCGTGGGCATTATGGCGACGACGGGAACGATCGTCACTGGCACGTATCAGAAATACGCTGAGCGCGCTGGGCTGTCGTTTGCTGTGCCAGACGAGGACGAGCAGGATCTGCTGATGCAGATCATCTACGATGGTGTGAAAGCTGGCAAGCCGGTGCCGCGCGCGGATTTTGACCGCGTGGCCAACCATCTCCGCGCCAAGGGGGCGCAGTGTCTGATCCTCGGCTGCACGGAGCTCTCGGTGCTGAAGCGCGATCTGCCGATCAACGACCCCGATGTGCTCGATTCCATTGATGTGCTCGCATCGGAAACGGTGCGACGCAGCGGAAAACCGTTTACTGACGAATGTTTGTTATGTTAAAGGAGTTATCTATGAAGAAAAAATTCTCCGCACTCGTCGCGATGCTCCTCATTGTGACGATGCTTTTCTCAGGCTGCAGCGGCGGCGATACGACGACGACCGCTGAGCCGGAGTCGCTGCCGACTTTCACCAACGAAGGAACGGCAGACAGCGACTACGACGTGATCGTCGTCGGCAGCGATCCGGAAGGGATCGCGGCAGCGCTTTCGGCAGCACGCAACGGCATGAAAACCCTGCTGCTCTCCAAAGACAGCACCCCTGGCGGGCTCTACACGCTGGGCGCGCTGAACTTCATCGACGTGCCGGAAACGCGCGATGGCACGCTGCTCGTTGGCGGCATCTACGAGGAATTTGTGAACGCCGTCGGCGGCAGCGGATTTGACATCGTCAACGCTGCAAATGTGTTCAACGACATGCTCACTGCCGAGGACAATCTCACCGTGCGCTATGGCGCCAAGTTCCAGGAGCCTGTGATGAACGGCAACACCATCACCGGCGTGACCGTGCTTGAAGAAGGCGACATGCTCGTCACTTACAACGCGCCGTACATCATCGACTCTACCCAGGATGGCGACGTCGCCGCAGCGGCTGGCGCGCCATACACCTACGCCGGCGAAGACATCGGCGAGCGCGACCGCGAAATGGGCGTGACGCTCGTCTTCCGCGTTTCTGGCGTGAACTGGGACAGCATGTGCCGCTATCTGACCATCAAACGTGGCATTGGCGAGATCTTCAACAAATCCACCAGCATGGGCGTCAGCGGCAACACAGCCTGGGGCTTCAGCGATGAAGGCTATGCCTACGAACCATCCGACGAGGCCATGCGCCTGCGCGGGTTCAACATGGCCAAACAGGACAACGGCGACGTGCTCGTCAACGCGCTGCTCATCTTTGACGTCGATCCGCTCGACGAAGCCAGCCGCGAGGAAGGCATCGCGCGCGCAAAGGCCGAGCTTGAAAACATCATCCCCTATCTGCAGGACGAATTCTGGGGCTTCGGCGACTGCGAACTCGCCGGCACAGCGGAAGATCTCTACGTGCGCGAAAGCCGCCACATCACCTGCGAATACAATCTGACCATCGACGACGTGCTGGAAAACCGCGATCAGGATGACCGCATCGCCGTCACCTCTTACCCAGTCGATGTGCAGCCAACCAAGACCCAGACCTACGGCACCGTTGTCGGCTATCCTGACCAGTACGCCGTCGGCTACAAGAGCCTCGTGCCGCAGGACGTTGACGGACTCCTCGTCGTCGGCCGCGCAGCCGGATACACCTCTCTCGCTGCTGGTTCCGCACGCATCGTGCCAACAGGCATGGCCTGCGGCGAAGCAGCCGGTGTCGCCGTTGCCGTCGCAGAAGCGCAGAGCGCAACGCCGCGCGATCTCGTGGATGACGACGCCGCCATCGCAGAGATCCAGGAAAAACTCACCGCCCAGGGCGCCAAGCTTGACCACACCCAGACCCACGAAGAGGTCATGGATCACTGGGCCTATCCTGGCGTGAAAGTGCTGCGCAGCCTTGGTGTGCTCGACGGTGGCTACGACAACAACTACTACCTCGACGACACCATCACCATGAACCGCTACCAGAACATGGTCAACAACGCCGTCAAGAAAGCCGGCTTTGAACTCTCTGACAAGATCTACGTCAACGAAGAAGTGCCGGCGCGCCAGATCATCGGCACCATGGCCCGTGCCGTGATCGAGCTTGAAGGCGCAGACAAGCTCGCCGACGACAACGACGTCTACATGAACGCCCTCAAAGAGCGCGGCATCATGACCGACGAGCTCGCCGAGTATTTCACCGACATGGAAGCAGCGCCAAACGCCGGCGCCGTTACCCTGCTCACCGCGCGCTTCTACAGCTATCTGCTCACCCTCGACGGCGCCCAGTCCCTCTCCGCAGCAGAATGCATCGATCTCACGAGTGACGACAACACCGTCGTCTCCGTGCCAGAGTGGATCGCAGCGAACAACAACTAATCCCCCAGAAAGGAGAACGCCATGGCAAATTCTTACGGCGGACAAGCCCTCATCGAAGGCGTCATGATGCGCGGCAAGCACACCCAGGCCATGTGCGCCCGTCTCGAAGACGGACGCATCGTCTCGGAAGTGGAGGAATTTACTCTTCTCAGCCAGCGCAATAAATTTTTCGCGCTGCCCCTCGTGCGCGGCGTTTGCAGCATGATCGATTCCCTCGTCAGTGGCATGCAGGCCATCGTCTGGTCCACCAATGTTTCCCTCGCCGAGGATGAAGAGGAAGAAGAGCTCACCCCCATGGAGATCGCCATCACCCTCATCATTTCCATCGGCCTCGGCGTGCTGCTGTTTTTCCTGCTGCCCGTCGTTATCGCCCATTTTCTGCAGCCGCTCATTCCCGGCAATTTTTGGCAGAATCTTTTCGAGGGCATCGTGCGCGTCGGCGTCTTTCTGCTCTATCTCGTGCTCATCACCAGGATGAAGGAGATCCGCCGCGTTTTCCAGTACCACGGCGCCGAGCACAAAACCATCCATTGCTACGAAGCAGGAGAAGCGCTCACCCCTGAAAACGCCGTGCGGCACACGCGCCTGCATCCGCGCTGTGGCACCAGCTTTCTCTTCATCGTCATGATCATCTCCATCTTCGTCTTCGCCCTCGTCGGCGTCGAAAATTTTGCCTGGCGACTCGTCAGCCGCGTCATCCTGCTGCCTGTCATCGCCGGCGTCAGCTACGAAGTGCTGCGCTACTGCGGTAAGCACATGGACAAACGCTGGGTGCGCGCCGTCGCCTGGCCAGGCATGCAGCTGCAGCGCCTGACCACCGCCGAGCCCGACCGCGAAATGCTCGAAGTCGCCATCCATTCCCTGCAAAAAGTGCGCTGCCGCGAGGAAGAAGGCGTTCCTGATCCTGACGAGCAGCAGCAAACCATCGCAGAAAATCATTGACCTGATCGACCACCACCGGCTCAGCCGGCGCGTGGTCTTTTTTTGCGCCCGCGATTGTTGGTATCCCTAGGCTTGTGCAGAGCTGGCTCATTCCTCCCGCGATGCGTAGTACGCCGTGTTGTGCGCTTCTTCCTCCGGCGAGCGGCCATGCGTGTGTTGGCTGCGCGGGCTTGCTTTTACCGGCGTCTGCAGCGCAGGCAGCGGCTCTTGCGCGCTGAGATTGTCGTCCGTGAAATCTTTCCAGCGCTCCTTGTTGAACCATGTCGAGCCCATCATCCAGTCGCGGTCGAAGCCGTTTGCGCGCTCTGCTTCTACCTGCGCCTTGTAGCGCGCCACATACTGCGCCATTTCCTCCACCGTCACATCCATCAGCGCCCGGCGCTTGCTCATGCTCACCTGGGATTTGCCTTCTTTGCGCGGCATCAGCGCCCAGAGCTTTTCAAAATGCGCGTTCACCGCTGAATCTGCAGCGCTTTTTCCTTTTTTCGATGCAGAGGAATCAGGAGAATGTCGTTCAGCGTCAGCTGAACAGGAAGCGCTCTGCGCCATCGGCGATTTCTGCGCAGCTGGAAACTGCACAATATTATTATTAGATCCCTTACAATTGACAGATAACATATTACAGTTTACATAGGCATCGTCCGGCATCGTTGTGCATTCCCCTGTATCCGCAGAATAACACTCAGAAGATTGCTGTGAGCATTCAAAAGGAATAATCGATCCTTCATAAGCATTCGCTGGCCGTGCCGCCGAACACTCAGAAGTTTTCGCCACAGTGTCTGCCGAACGCTCAGAAGTATTTTGCGTCTGTGCTTTCTCAGCGTTCCAACGGGCGTTCGCCGCCTTGCGTGCGCGCTGCGAGCGTTCTTCCTGGCCATCTTCCCAGCGGTCGCGCTCCGCCAGCCATTTTTCGCGATTCGTTTCCAGACAACGGTAAATGTCAACCAGCACGATCTGCGTCACCTGATCCAGCTCTGGACACTCGCAGACACCGAAGAATGCAAAGATAGCGTCGAGCAGATTTGCTTTCTGCTGATCGTTCAGGAAACGGATTTTGTCGTAGAAATCGATGAAAAGAATAAAACTGCGTTGTTCATTTGTCGCCATAAATAGGACTCCTTTCAAAATGAATTTATTGTTCTATAGTTACTAGGATTTTTCGGCTGATTTTTAAACGGTTTCTGAAAGAATTGTTACCAGACCTGGATATCATCACAGCATTCAGCCGGGGGAAGGAGTTGTTTTTTGCTGCGGATGTGATGCGCCATTGCTCCGGAGTATTCCATCTGTCAGCTTAGTGAAATTTGTCCTTCCATAGTTACTAGGATTTTTGGGGTGATTTTATAACCGGCTTCGCGAAATTGTTACCAGATCTAAATGATTTTTCTTCGTTCGCGCGCTTTCGGCTTGAATAAATCCCCTTTTTTTGCGGGATGACGGCGGCTCGATGTACATTCATCGTCGCCCGTCCACACAGAGAAAATGGTCCTTCCCTTCTACTATATAAAGGAATTTTTTTCCCGAAAGTTGCGCCATTTTCGATTTGTGAATGTTATCTTAATGATATTCTTTGGATGCACGGCGTATTTTAGGTACATGGCTTGCCCGATCGCTTCAGAATGTTTGCACCGCTCACTTTCTGAAGGTTGTCGTCTCTTTCATGCCGATTCCAGAAAACCAGCAAAATCTTGCGAGAGGATGGATGCGCAATAATGACGCTGCGGTTGGAATTTGTTCCGAAAAAATCTGTATGAGCGTGGGGCTTGGGAGCGATCTCAAGCCCCGTTTTTTACGGCGATTTTTCGCTGGCAGGTGTCTTATTCAACCTCTTGAAAGTTCCTCATTTATACGTTACACTAATGAAAGAACCGGGCGTGGCCCGGCCTTTTTTAAGTGAACGAGAGGAGAACCTGAGATGCTCGACAAGCTGCAAAACTTAGACGATAAATATGAAGAGCTGGGGCGTATGCTGGCCGATCCGGAGGTGCTGGCGAATCCTGAGGAGCTGCGCAAAACGGCGAAGGCGCGCGCAGATCTTGAGGATGTGGTCATGGCCTGGCGCGAATACCGCAAAGCGGAGGAGGAGCTGGCGGACGCGAAGGTGATGCTGGCGGACGATCTGGACGACGACATGGCGCAGATGGTGAAGGAAGAGATCAAGACGCTGAGCGCCCAGGTGGAATCGCTGGAGCACGAGATCAACATTCTGCTCCTGCCGAAGGATCCCAACGACGCGCGCAATGTCATTGTGGAGGTGCGCGCCGGCACTGGCGGCGACGAAGCAGCGCTGTTTGCGGCGGATCTCTACAAGATGTATGTGCGTTACGCGGAAAAACAGGGCTGGAAGGTCGACGTGATGAACTCCAACGAAACAGACGGCGGCGGCTACAAGGAAGTAACGTTCATGATCATCGGCAAGGGCGCGTACAGCAAGCTGAAATTTGAAAGCGGCGTGCATCGTGTGCAGCGTGTGCCTCAGACAGAAGCGAGCGGCCGCATCCACACATCAGCGGCGACGGTGGCTGTGCTGCCGGAAGCGGACGATGTGGAGGTGCATATCGAGCCGAAGGATCTGCGCATCGACGTGTTCTGCTCGAGTGGTCCGGGGGGACAGTCGGTCAACACGACAAAATCGGCTGCGCGCGTGACACACATCCCAACGGGGCTGGTCGTGAGCTGCCAGGATGAAAAATCCCAGCAGATGAACAAGGAAAAGGCGATCAAGGTCTTAAAGAGCCGTCTCTACGAAAAGATGATGGAGGAGCAGCATGGCGAGGAAGCGGCGCTGCGCCGTTCGATGATCGGATCGGGGGACCGCAGCGAGCGCATTCGCACGTACAATTTCCCGCAGGGGCGTATCACGGACCATCGCATCAATCTGACAACGCACCGTCTGGAGCAGACGCTGGCAGGCGATCTCGACGAGCTCATCGAAGCGCTCGTGAGCACGGACCAGGCGCGCAAGCTCAAGCAGGCGGCGGAAGAGGTTGAAGCATGACGCTGCGCGAATGGCTGCGCGCGGCGCAGGCGGCCTGTCCCCATCTGGACCGTTTTGATCTGGAGCATCTGCTGGCGCGGCGGCTGGACAAAGGGCGCGCGCATCTTTTGGCGCATCTGGACGAGGCGCTGCCGAAAGCGCTGCAGGCGCAGCTGGAGAAGGACGTTGCGCGACTTTCTGCACACGAACCGCTGCAGTATGTGCTGGGCGAGGCGTGGTTTATGGATGCGCTCTACGAGGTCAACGCCCATGTGCTGATCCCGCGCTTTGACACAGAATATCTTGTGCAGGCGGTGCTGGAGCGAGTGGACGCGGAAAACGCGCGCGTACTCGATCTCTGCACGGGCAGCGGCATCATCGCGATCACGCTGGCGCGTGTGCACGCCGATTGGCGCGTGGCGGCGTCGGACATTTCGCCGGATGCGCTGGCTCTCGCCGGGCGCAACGCTGCGCGGCTGGGCGCGACGGTGGATTGGCGCGAGGGCGATCTTTTCGCGCCCTGGCAGGGAGCGCAGTTTGACTGTGTCGTCAGCAATCCGCCGTACATCAGCGCCGAGGAATATCGGACGCTGGCGCCGGAGGTGCACCGCGAGCCTGCGCTGGCGCTTTTGGCGGAACACGATGGGCTGGATTTCTACGAACGGCTTGCGGCGGAAGCGCCACATTATCTTGCGCCGGGCGGCTGGCTGGCTGTGGAAATCGGCTGGCAGCAGGGGCCGGCGGTTGTGGAATTATTTGAAAAACATGGATTTAAGGAGGTGTCGTGTTTGCCCGACGGTCAGGGGCATGACCGCGTCGTGTGCGGACACATTGAATGAGCACGTATTCAAGAAAAAATGATGGCAGCCTCATTGCTGTCATCGTCATCGCCTGTTTTCTGGCGCTGTTCAACTCGACGGCGCTGAATGCAGGCCTGCCGCTTTTTATGGAGATCTTCGACGCTTCGGTTACCGAGGTGCAGTGGATCATGATCGGCTATACGGTTATCATGGGCGTTGTCAGCCCGTTGGCGGCGTGGTTTGTGCGCCGCTTTACATTGCGCAATTATTTTGTTTACAGCATGTTCGCCTATGCAGCGCTCTCCCTTGCGAGCGGCTTGTTTGCGAACGTGTATTTTATCATCGTGCTGCGTGCTTTTCAGGGCATTGCCGGCGCGGCGCTGATCCCTGTGACGATGATCGCGATCTATCGTTTTGTGCCGCGCCATCGTCAGCCGCTTTTTCTGACGATCCAGAGCATGAGCCTGTCGCTGGGGCCGGCGATCGGTCCTGTGCTCGCCGGGCTGATGCTGATGGTGCTCAGCTGGCGCTGGCTGTTCTGGTTCAGCGTGCCGCTGTCACTCCTCGCTGGCTGGCTGGGGATGCGCGTCTTCCCGAAGGAAGAGGCCGAAAGCGCCGAGTCGATTGACGCCCTTTCACTTGTGACCATTGTCATCGGCAGCATGCTGGTGCTGATGGCGTTCAGTCTCGCGTCGAACAGCGACAGCGGTCTGGCGTCGCCGGGGCTCATCGCCATGATCGTTGTTGGTTTGATTCTCTGCGTCTGGTTCGTTGTGCGCCAGGGCAAGATCGCTTCGCCGATCCTCACCTTCACATCCTGCCGCTATCGCGAATATCGCCTGGCATTCATCGTGAATGTGCTCTGGTCGATGGCGCTGACGCTGGCGCCGTTCGTGCTTGCGATCTATCTGCAGACGGTGCGCGGCTATTCGGCGTTCGTCTATGGGCTGCTTCTGCTCATTCCGGCGATCTTTTCTGTCGGCGGCGCGCCGGTGAGCCAGAAGCTTTACGACCGCGTGAGCTCCAAAGCGCTCATCATCGTCGGCCTGCTCTGTCTGTCGGTGGGCAATCTCCTGCTCGGATTTTCCACCATCGACACCTCGATCGTGCTCTTCATTGCCTTCCTCTGCCTGCGCTATTTCGGCATCGGGCTCATGGGTATGCCTGTCAACGACCACGGCATGCGCGCGCTGCCGCCAGAGCTGCAGGACGATGGTTCCACGCTCATCAACTGGGCCAAGCTCATGGGCAACAGCTTTGCGCTGAGCGTGTTCACGATGGTCTACACCGTCGTGGAAGCTGGCGCAGCTGCGGAAGTTGGCGAGATGCTCGCAATGGTGAAGGGCGTCGATATCGTCTTCATCAGCTCAGCGATCCTGCTGCTTTTGGGGCTGATCCCAGCGTTTATGTTGAAGCTGCAGAAACCGGAGAAGTAAGGTAGAAGGTAGGAGGTAGCCGCTGCGCGGACGGACTCGTAAACTCATCCGTAGGTAGGAGGTTTCCTGGTGCACGGCCCAGCGTTTTCGGTTTTTTGCGTAGCCACTGTCGCTTGCGACGGTCGCTGCGCTTTTTTTGTCATCACCGCCTACATTCGGAAGGGTCTTTCTTTGGCGCGCGTTTTACGCTATAATGGGTACGTGAATGATAAAATTGGAGGGTTTGTGATGAGCGTAAAAGCCTGTATCTTTGATCTCGACGGGACCCTGCTGGACACCCTCGAGGATCTGGCGAACAGCTGTAACGCCGCCTTGCGCGCCGTCGGTCTGCCAGAGCGCAGCCTGGACGAGGTGCGCGCTTTTGTCGGCAACGGTGTGCGCAAGCTGATGACGCGTGCCGTGCCGCCGGCAAGCGACCAGGCGACGATCGACGCTGCCTACGCCGCGTTTCTGCCAATCTACGATCGCGAGAAAGCACATCACACCAGGCCCTACGACGGCATCGCCGAGACTGTGCAGGCGCTGAGAGCGCGCGGCATTCAGTGCGCGGTGCTTTCCAACAAGGACGACGCTGCTGTGCGGGCGCTCTGTGCGCAGTATTTTCCGGGACTTTTCGCCTGGACCCAGGGCATGCGTGACGGCATTCGTCCAAAACCAGCGCCGGACGCTCTTGAGGCGATCTGCCAGGCGATGGGGATAGCCATCAGCGAGGCGGTCTACATCGGTGATTCCGAGGTGGATGTGCAGACTGCAGCGGCGTGTGGGATGTCCCTCGTCGCTGTGACCTGGGGATTTCGCACAGCCGAAGCGCTGCGTCAGGCCGGTGCAACAACGCTCATCGACCGTCCGCAGGAGCTGCTGACGGTTTTATGACACAGAACAGATTGTAGTAAATGAAGTATGGAAGTTAGAGGAGGTGCTGTCATGGAAGCTTCTTATTACAGAAAGCTTGAAGATGGCGCAGTAGAATGCCAGCTGTGCGCACATCAGTGCGTGATCCAGCCTGGCGAAATGGGAATTTGCAGATGCCGTGTCAACGATAACGGCACCTTGATCGCCAAAACCTATGGCGAGATCAGCGGCATGACCACCGAAGATCTGATCGAGATGGGCTTTTATTTCTATCCTGACAAGGAGCTCCGCCTGCTCTCGATCTCTGCGTACGGCTGCAACATGAACTGCCCGTATTGCATCAACCACCACATCTCTCAGGGCCGCATCCACACCGAGCATCTCGATCCGGAAGAGCTCGTGCAGCGCTTGCAGAACCTGCATCGCTCCCGCGGCGTCGAGGGTGTGTGCTACACCTTCAACGAACCGCTGATCTGGTTCGAGCACGTGCGCGATTATTCCAGATATGTGCACGATGCCGGATTTAAGAACGCGCTGGAGACCAACGGCATGATCAATTCTGAAGCCTTTGCGACCTTGCTCGAGACCATGGATATGGTCAACATCGATTTCAAAGCCTTCGATGCCGACACCTACAGAGAATATCTCCACGGAGATTATGAAAACGTCCTCGAAAATATCGCCATTCTCGCCAAGAGCGGCGTGTATTACGAAGTCACCTGCCTGATCGTCGCCGGTGTCAACGACGACCCTGCTCAGTTTGAAGCAGGCATGCAGGCGCTCAAGGAAGCCGCGCCGGAAGCGCCGGTCAATCTTCTCGCCGTTGTCCCACGTCAGGAGGAAGACGCCGACACCGAACCAAGTCTGGAAAGAATGCACGAGCTGCTCGCCATCGCTGAGCGCTATTTCCTGCAGGCGCAGATCGTCGACCGCGACAAAGCGCCGCAGTGGTGAGCGCCATGGCGGATTATAAAGACCGGCTCGTCACCATTAATTATGAGCTGCGCGACTGCAGAGAAAAAGAAGAGCGCCTGCTTTTCGAGGATCCCTTCTGGAAAAAAGCCATGGCTGCGCGCACCGGCAATCTGCGCGCGAAGATCGAGGAAAAGATTCCGGCAAAGCTTGAAGAAACTCTGAACACCGCGTTCAACGCCGCGTTCAAAATGGTTTTTCAGGAAGGAAAGATCCTCATCAAAAAAACCTATGACGCCGACGCGCTCAAGAGCGAATACGCGCAAAAGCGTGTCGGTGTGCAGACCCAGGGCGATCGCTCCCTGATCAAACGGCTGCGCAAGCCGAGCGAAAAGCGCTATCTCAAATCCCTCGGCGTTGCGACCACAGAAGGCATCGGCCTGGGGCTCCTCGGCATCGGTCTGCCGGATATCCCCATCCTCATCGGCAACATGATCCGTACCTGCACCGTCTCCGCGCAGAGCCACGGCCTCAACACCGATCGCACAGACGAGCAGGTGTACATGCTGCGGCTCATCCGTCTTGCAGCCATGCCGACCGACGAACGCCGCACCGCCAATCGCCAACTCGATGCGCTGGGAGAAGCCATCGATGCAGGGACTGAATCCCATTTCGATCTCGAGGAAGAAATGCGGCTGACCTCCGAACGCCTTTCCATGACGCTGCTCTTCAGCCGTTTTGTCATGGGGCTGCCAGTCGTCGGCGTCGCTGGCGGGCTTTACAATCCCGTCATCGTTTCTCAGCTGCATCAGCTTGCCGAAGTGAAATACGAATCCCGTTTGCTCAAGCGTGTCAAGGCGGATCTCGTCCGCCAGCATCATAACGAAAATCATTAAAGGAGAAATGAATCAATGAAAAAACTCGTTGTTTTGGAACCACTCAGCGTACCAGATGACGTGCTCGAAGGCATGTTCCAGGAAAAACTCGGTGGCCAGGTCGAATGGACCCTTTACGACAAGCGCGCCACTTCTGACGAAGAAATGATCGAACGCGCCAAGGACGCAGAGATCGTTGTCATCGCCAACCAGCCAATGAGCGCCAATGTCATGGAGCATCTCGACAAGATCGAATGCCTCGCCGTCGCCTTCACTGGCTTTGACCACATCCCAATGGATGTCTGCAAGGCCAAAGGCGTCACCGTTTGCAACGCCAGCGGTTATTCCAACGAAGCCGTCACCGATCTCGTTTTCGGCATGACCATCACCCTCCTGCGCAATATCCGCGAGTGCGACAAGGTTGTGCGTGAAGGCGGCACCATGGCCGGTCTCGTCGGTCAGGAGCTTTCTGCCCTCAAATTCGGCGTCGTTGGTTGCGGCCACATCGCACAGCAGGTGCTCAAGGTTGCGCAGGCTTTTGGCTGCGACTGCTACGCCTACAACCGCACGCCAAAGGAAGTGGAAGGCGTCACCTTTGTTGACCTCGACACGCTGATGTCCACCTGCGACGTCGTCAGTGTTCATCTCGCCATGAACGACCAGACCCGCGGCTTCGTCGGCAAAAAACAGATCGACGAAATGAAACCAACCGCCATCCTCATCAACTGCGCCCGCGGTCCGATCGTCGATATCGACGCCCTCGCAGCAGCACTCAACGAAGGCCGTCTTGGCGGCGCCGGCATCGATGTTTTCTACACCGAGCCACCACTGGAGGCTGGTCACCCACTTTTCACCACGCCACACACCCTGCTCACCCCACACGTCGCATTTGCGACCGATGAAGCATTTGTGAAGCGCGCACACATCGTCACTGACAACATCGCCGCTTTCTTGTCTGGCGCTCCAACGAACGTTGTTGGCTAATACAAACGAATAGACGATAAATTTCTCTTGAAAGATTGATAAAAAATACTGATAAAACGGTCCTCCTGAAAGGGAGGGCCGTTTTTTGTGCTTAATTGGGGAAAAAGCGCCATTTTTAAGCGCTGTTTAAGCCGCGCCGGGCCTAAGTTGGGGTAGAATTTCCTTGGATTTTAGTGTAAAGTGGAGGAGTAAGGGACAAAATGGGACGATTTGGTAGAAAGGAGTGAGCCTGCTATGTTTTTAGGAGAATATAAACATTCAATTGACAATAAATGCCGACTCACGATCCCTGCCAAATTCCGTGAAGAGCTCGATAACCGCTGCGTTATCGCAAAGGGGCTTGACGGATGTCTCACCGTATACCCATTGGATGAATGGGCGCTCGTATGTGAAAAAATCGACGCAAAACCATCCAGTGACCCGAAGGTGCGCAGATTTAAGCGCCTGTTTTACGCCAGTGCCAGCGTCGAGGACCTCGACAAGCAAGGTCGTCTGTCGATCCCGCCGACGCTCATGGACCATGCAGCGATCGTGAAGGACGTTTACATCGTTGGCGAATCCAATACGTTCGAGCTCTGGAGTGCCGAACGTTGGATCGACCAGCAAGCTGTGGATGATGGAGAGTCCTTCGAAGAGCTTGCAGGATTCCTTGGCATTTAAGGAGGGCTCACAGATGGAATTTCAACACATACCGGTGCTGTATGAAGAAGTGCTCCATGGCCTCGCTCTCAAGGAGGGCGGCACCTATGTCGACGGGACGGTCGGCGGTGGTGGCCATGCCAGCGGGATTCTCAGTGCCATCGGTGCAAATGGCCGATTACTCGCCATCGACCAGGACACGGGCGCCCTGGCGGCTGCGAAGGAGCGGCTCGCACCCTATGACGGACAAGTCACATTCTTTCACGCGAATTTTGTGGAGATGCCATCCATCATTGACGCATACGCGCCAGAGGGCGTGGATGGTATCCTCATTGATATTGGCGTATCTTCCCCACAGATTGACAACGCACAGCGCGGCTTCAGCTATATGCATGACGCGCCTCTTGATATGAGAATGAATACGGAAGCGGATTTTTCTGCGTATGATCTCGTTAATTCCTACGATGAGGACGCTCTGGAACGCGTCCTGCGCGAATTTGGCGAAGAAAAATGGTCTCGCCGCATCGCCAGGATCATCGTAGAACGCCGGCAGATCGCGCCGATCGCCACGACTTTTCAGCTCGTGGATTGTATTGAACGCGCCATCCCAAAGGGCGCGCGCGAAAAAGGCTCCCATGTAGCAAAACGCAGTTTTCAGGCGATCCGTATCGAAGTCAATCATGAGCTCGATGTGCTGGAAAATGTCCTCGATCAGGCTGTTGAAAGACTCAAGATCGGTGGCCGAATGGCTGTCATCACCTTTCATTCCCTGGAAGACCGCATCGTAAAGCAGCATTTCAAATATCTGGCGAGCGATTGTGTTTGTCCACCGGAGCTGCCGATCTGTCAGTGCGACAAGATGGCGACGGTGAAGATCATCACCCGCAAACCGATCGTTGCATCCAAAGAGGAGCTGGCGCAAAATTCTCGCGCAGGGAGCGCCAAGCTTCGCATCGTAGAAAAAATCCCTGCGACAAAACGAAGAAAATACTAGCAGATTTCTGGGGATGATAACCATGGGAGCAGCAAAAAAACACGTATCATATGATACCTATCCGGACTCGGATGAACATAAAAACAGGGCGGCGAATATCATGTTGAGCACGAACTCGAAGCGGATGGTCGCGAAAAAACAAAATGAGCGCGTTCTGCGCAGAAAATTTGAAAAGAAAAAACCGCGCCTGACGCTATTTCGTGCGCTTGTGATCGCATTTATCTTAGGAATTCTCTGCGTTGGGCAGTATGGCATCATTCAGGATATGGGCCTGAAGATCAACGAAAGCCAGCAGACGCTCGATGACATCAATGCGACGAATGAAGCACTCAAGCAGCAGAGCGCTGCGCTGGGCAACCGCAACGTTGTGCGGGAAAAAGCGCAGGAGCAGCTTGGCATGCAGGAAGCAGAAAATGTCATCGTCTACACGCCGACAAATCCACAGGCTACCCAGTCTGCCAACGCGCAATAAGGAGTTGAATGACCCTTGGAGCCCCATAAAACCCGTATACCATTTATCATTGTTTTCGCCGTATCTTTATTGGCGATCATTATTTCTCTGAAATTATTCTATGTCCAGGTTCTGGCCAGTGAAAAATACAGCGACGATGCGATCAACAATCGCCTGCAAAATGTCGAGGTCACGCCGAACCGCGGGATTATTTACGACCGCAACAACGAAGCGCTGGCGATCAGCGTGGAAAAAATGTCGGTCTATATCACGCCTTCTGTGATCCGTGAATCTGAAAGCCGCGATGAGATCGTGAAGGACATCTGCGATTGTCTGCACATGACAAAGTCGGCGGTCAATAAGATCATCGATGGCAGCTCCAGCGACTTTGCCTGGCTGAAACGCCAGTGCGAAAAGGAGGACGCCGAAAAGCTCCAGGAAAAAGATTATCTGGGCATCGGCTTTACAACAGAATACGCGCGTGAATATCCAAACAACGAGGAGGCCTGCCATGTGCTCGGCTTCTGTGGCCTGGACAACCAGGGCCTCGGCGGCGCTGAGCTGCAGTTCGACGATATTCTCTCCGGCACACCGGGGCGTCTCGTCGTTGAATTTGACAAATACGGCAACGCCATTCCTCAGTCCATCCAGGAATCCATCCCGGCTTCTCAGGGACAGAACGTGCACCTGACGATCGACTCCACCGTTCAGTATTATGTTGAGTCGGCGCTGGCTGCGGCGCAGGAAGAATACGACGCCAAGGCCATGACTTCCATCGTCATGGATGTGAACACTGGTGAGATCCTGGCGATGGCCAATATCCCGGATTTTGATCCAAATACCTACGGCGATTTTGAGCCGGAAACCTGGACAAATCTGGCGATCAGCAAGCTCTACGAGCCAGGCTCGACGTTTAAAAGCGTGTCCACCTCGATGTATCTCGAGGACGACATTGTTGAGCCGGACACCCAGCTTTATTGCCCAGGCTATGTGATGATCGACGGCCACCGTTTCCAGGACTGGGATTATCCTGCCGGCGACGGTCTGCAGACGATGAAGCACGCTGTGGAGCAATCCTGCAACGTGGCGCAGGCGGAATGTGTGTCGAAGCTCGGCTTTGATCGCTTCTACGATTACCTCAACGGTTTCGGCATGACAGCTGCGACCGGCGTGGACCTTCCTTCTGAATCCTCCCCGCTCCTGATCGATAAAGAAAAAGCCGTCGATATCGACCTGGCATCCTCTGCGATCGGCCAGGGCAATGCATACACCGCGCTGCAGGTCATCCGCGCGTTCTGCGCCGTCGTCAACGGCGGTTATCTGCTTCAGCCGCAGATCGTCAGCGAGATCACCGACAGCAGCGGCAACGTCGTTGAAAAGACAGAGACGGAAGTGATCCGTCAGGTCATCAGCGAGGAAACCTCCGCAGAAATGCGCGACATCCTCGAAGGCGTCGTCGAAGAAGGCCTCGGCAGCCCGGCGGCTGTTGAAGGCTATCGCGTCGGCGGCAAGACCGGTACTGCCGAGATCGCGCAGAGCGGCAGCTACGCAGAAGGCAACTACATCCTCAGCTTCATGGGCTTCGCGCCTGCTGACGAACCGCAGTACGCCTGCATCGCCATCGTCGACAGCCCGGCTGGCGGCGGGAACAGTGAGATCGCCAGTACGATCTTCTCCGAGATCATGGGGAACATCATGAACTACTCCCAGATCCCACAGACCGAAGCGCCAAGCGCAGAAAATGAAAACATCACCGAAGCGGAAGCTGGTGAAACTGTGACCATTCCGGATATCGACCTGCCGATGAATACTGAACAGGCCCGTGCCATCATGGCAGAAGCAGGGCTTCAGGTGAGCGATGTCACCTCCGGTGATGAGCTCGTCGCCTGTCTGCCGGCCAGCGGCACAAAAGTTGCTGCAGGCTCCACTGTTGAATTTTACAGCGTATCGTCAGGCAGCGAGTCGGTGGTCCTGCCATCCTTTGAAGGAAAGACCATCAAAGATGTGGACATCATTCTGAATGGCTTCGGCCTTCAGTCCAATCTTTCCGGCAGCGGTCTGGCGTATCGCCAGCAGCCGGCAGCCGGCACGGCAGTGAATCTGGGCAGCGAGGTCAAGGTGTGGTTCGCCGGAACGAGCGAGCGCGCCAGCATCCAGAAAGCCACAGAGGAGCTGCAGGAAAAAGAACAGAACGCACGTGCTTCGCAAAGTAACACGGAAAATAACGGTGATTCATCAACAAGCGGCAGCGGACAGTCGTCGCAGTCCTCGCGGTCATCAAAGGATGACACCTCAGATGATTCTACGCGAGAGAACAACGAGGACAACTGAGCGTCTGCGCACGCTGTGGATTTTGACACATCACTGATTACTTCATAGCTTAGAGAAGCCGGAGAGTGCTTAGGCATTTCCGGCTTACTCGATTTAATGGGGGATAATACCATGTATCATATTCCAATCGATCAAATCGCAAAGGAATTGGGCTGCACCTATCAGGGGCCGACGGATGTCTATGTCCAGCGCGTCGTCTTTGACAGCAGAGAGGTGGCGCAGGGAGATCTGTTCGTCGCCATCCGCGGCCAGCGCGTCGATGGCAATCGTTTTCTTGAGCAGGCCATTGAGGCTGGCGCGGCAGCTGTTGTCTGCGACGCGGCCCACGCTTTTTCAAGCGAGCGCGTCGGCTGCGTGACGGCAGAAGATGGTCAGGCGTTTATCCAGGAGCTGGGCAAATGGTGCCGCAGCCGTTTTGACGGACCAGTGATCGCCATCACCGGCAGCCAGGGAAAGACCAGCACCAAGGATCTGCTCGCGCAGGTCTCGCGCCAGTCGCATGAAGTCGTCGTCACAAAAGAAAATCAGAACAACGAGCTGGGCATGCCGCTGACGCTGACGCGTCTCGATGAAAAGACAGAGATCCTCATCGTTGAAATGGGCATGACTGGATTTGGCGAGATCGATTTTCTCTGCCAGATCGCCCATCCTACCCACGCCATCATCACCGGCATTGGTCTCGTGCATGCAGAATATCTCGGCAGCCAGCAGGGGATCGCCCGCGCCAAGACGGAGCTTTTCCGTTATCTGCCAGAAAGCGGCGCGGTGGCGCTGCGCGAAAAAGACCGCGCCCTGGTCACGCCGTATCTGGACGAGTGCAAGGCGAATGTCATCTGGTGCAGCGATGCTGCAGATGGCGGTGCTGTGACGAGTGAAAACGTTGTGCTCGCTGCAGAAAAGAGCAGCTTCGACTGCCACATGCCAGACGCCACCTTCCACGTCGAGCTGCCATTCGCCGGTCGTCATTATGTCGATAATGCGCTTTTGGTTACAGCCGTAGCGCGCGCTATTGACATTTCTGTATCAGACATTCAAAATGGATTGGGGAGCGCCGTTTCTCTGTCGTCCAGCCGCATGGAAATGCATCCGCTGGCAGAGGATCGTCTCCTGATCAATGATTGCTACAACGCCAATCCAGACTCGATGATCGCGACGCTGGATGTGCTCGCTGGCTACAAACCACGGCCAACCATCGCCTGCCTGGGAAATATGTACGAGCTTGGGCAGTACGAAGTGGAGGGCCACGCCAAAGTTGGCCGTCATCTCGCAGAGCGCGGCATCGACTGGCTCATCTGTCTGGGCACGCTGGCAGAGATCATCGGCGAAAACGCCATCGCCTGCGGCATGTCGCCGGCGCGTGTGTTTTATGTGGACACCAACAAGCAGGTGGCGCGCGTGCTCGAGGAATATGCACCGGCAGAATCGGTGATCCTCGTCAAAGGCAGCAACAGTATGAAAATGGTCGACGTATATCAGACTATATTAAAGGACGAAAGAATGTTATAATAATGAATTGACCGATCAGTCAGTGGAGGGATGGTCATGAAAGAGATCCGCTTACAGGACATCGCAGGCTTTCAGATTGGAAGCGCAGAAAATGAACAAGCCGGCACCGGCTGCACCGTCATCATCTGTCCACAGGGCGCGCCCTGTGGCGTGGATATCCGTGGCGGCGGACCGGCGAGCCGTGAAAATGCGCTCCTGAATCCTGTGGCTGCGGCGGATCGGATCCATGCCGTTCTTCTCGGCGGCGGCAGTGCCTATGGACTGGATGCTGCCGGCGGCGTCATGCATTATCTGGAAGAGCGTGGCGTCGGGCTGCCTGTAGGCAATGCGATCGTGCCGCTCGTTGTCGCGGCCTGCATCTTTGATCTGGCGTGTGGAGAGAATGTACGCCCGGATGCAGCCATGGGCTACGCGGCCTGCGTCAATGCCGAACGCGGAGAAACGATCCGCGAGGGCAACCACGGTGTCGGCACCGGCGCCACAGTCGGCAAGCTCTTGAACGGAGCGGGCATGATGAAGACCGGGCTCGGCACCTATGCCGTTCAGATCGGGGAGCTGCAGATCGGCGCCGTTGTTGCGGTGAACGCCCTCGGCGATGTTGTGGATGAAAGCGGAGAAATCCTGGCCGGATTGCGCGCAGCAGACGGCAAAGCGTTCGCTGATACGCGCCGCGTGATGTTCGAGCATTATGAAGAGCTGGCGCCGATCCTCGCCGGAGCCGGTGCAGCGACGACAAACACAACCATCGGCGCCGTCATCACGAACGGGAAATTTGACAAGACACAGTTGACAAAGATCGCTGCGCTCGCATCGAACGGCCTCGTGCGTGCGGTGCGGCCGGTGAATACCACTGCCGACGGCGATTCGATTTTTGCGCTCAGCGTCGGCGAGGTGGCGTGCGATCTCAATCTGGTC
>OLPU01000711.1_pt1 | contig 28013 bp, 25 predicted proteins | sample 1673111 | NCBI WGS metagenome assembly OLPU01 (sample SAMEA3136755, study PRJEB25190) | human gut metagenome | reverse complement strand
GATCAGGTGCAGATGCTGCGCAGCCGTGGTGCGACGATTCACGTACCACAGCGCGCAGAAAATATCACTGATGATATTGACATCGTTGTGCGCTCTACTGCCATCCGCGAAACCAACGTGGAATATCAGGCTGCCGTGGAAAAGGGCATCCCAGTGGTGCATCGTTCTGAAATGCTCGGCTATCTGATGCAGTCTCAGAAAGCCATCTGCGTGGCTGGTTCCCATGGCAAAACGACTACATCCTCGATGATCGCACTGGCGCTCGAGAAAAATAATCTTGATCCGACGATCGTCGTCGGTGGCGTGATCAGCGAGATCGGCAGCAACGCCAAAAATGGCAAGGGCGAATGGTTTGTCGCAGAAGCCGACGAAAGCGATGGCAGCTTCATCAATCTGCTGCCATGGTATGCGGTGATCACCAATATTGAAGAAGACCACCTCGACCATTATAAGGACATTATCGAGATTCGCGAGTCCTTTAAGCAGTTCCTCAACAAGACGAATCCGCAAGGACGTTGCCTGCTTTGTGCAGACAACGATGAATCCTTCGGTATCGCTTCTCAGAGTCCAGTACCGATGAAAACCTATGGTTTCCATGAGCGTTCTCAGTATCGCATCAAGAACCACAAGCAAGTCGGCATGAAAAACGAAGCAGATATTTACAATGGCGACCGCTTCATCGGTCATCTCGAACTGCAAGTGCCAGGACGCCACAATATCGCCAATGCCACCGCTGCTGTCGTGACCTGTATGGATGTCGGCCTGACCTTTGACGAAGTGGCTTCTGTGCTCAAAGAATACAAAGGCACACGCCGCCGCTTCCAGCATCAGGGCACTGTCGCTGGGATTGCGGTTTACGACGATTATGCCCATCATCCAACAGAGATCGCTGCGACGCTGGAGGCTGCACGCGCCATGCACGATTCTGGTCGTGTCATCGCGATCTTCCAGCCACATCGTTATTCGCGCACGCAGTTTTTGGCTACGAGTTTTGCGGCAGCGCTTTCGCAGGCGGATGCTGTTTATCTGCTGGATGTGTTCCCAGCCGGCGAGCTGCCGATCGAAGGCGTTTCCAGCCAGCTCATCGTCGACCAGATCGATCCTGGCAAGCATGCGCAGGTTGTCAACGACGAATATCTGACCAGCGGATTTATCTCCACCCTTGAACCAGGCGATCTCGTGCTCGTTCTGGGGGCAGGCTCCATTTGGAAGCAAGCGCCGCTGATCGTCAAGGCATTGGAGGAACGCAGCGCAGAGTGAGCGTTCGACCAGAAACAGTAAAGGTTGATGCCGATTGAAATTATTTAGAGACAAAAACAGAGGCCCTAAGCTGAAAAGCGAGGACGTCGTCATCCCTGAGGAATATCTTGAGTACGAACGCGAAGCAGAGGAACGCAAACGGCTGGAAGCGGAAAATGCTGAAGCTGACGCTACGCCTGCTCAGGAAGCGGAGGAGATTGACGACGATCCCATTGCGATCCGCGTTGAAGAGCTGCTCAATACCAGCAAGAAAACCCTGCAGGAAAAAGCAGCCGAGGAAAAGCGACCCGTGCCGGATGTGACCATCGGCGAAGTTGTGGAAACGCTGGAGGAAATGCTTCCGGATGAGCCACCTGAGGAACCGGAGCCGACCGGTGAGGAGATCGATCTCGAAGAGGCACTCCTCGCTGAAAAGCAGCGTTCCAATCGCGCTGCCAAGCAGGCACGCCGCAGGGCAAAAAAAGAAGCCTTGCACGCGCCGAAGGAAAAACCATCCGCCGTAGCGTCTGAAGCAGAAGCGCCTGCACCGCCGAAAAAGAAAAAGGAAAGCAACGTTCCCGCTGGTTTTGTGGTGCTGCTCGTCGTCGTTGCATTTCTTGTAGCGACGATTGTTGTGATGCTTGGGCCGCTCATGCGCATCGATGACGTTCAGGTCAACGATCTGCAGAACATGAGCGAGGCGCAGGTCGAAGAGATCGCCGGAAATCCTGTCGGACAGAATCTCTTCCTCTATCGCACCGGGCAGGCCGAGCAGGAGCTGAGCTACTATCCTTATGTGCAGGCAGTGGAGATCAAACGCCATTTCCCACACTGGATAGAGATCAATATCACAGAGCGCCAGCCAGCCGGCGTGCTCTTGAACAACGGCAGCTATCTGCAGTTCAGTAAGGACGGCGTGCTCCTGGATAACACCAAGTCGCTGACCAACCAGAGCCTGCCGCTCATCACCGGCTTCTCGATGGACGAAGTGCCATCGCCAGGCGAAGCGTTCAAGGACAACGCACGATTTTCAGATATCCTCAAAGTCGTCAACGCCTGCTCCGATGATCTGCTTTCGATGATCCAGGAGATCAACATCAAGGATCGCAACAACATTCTTGCGTACACCAGCCAGGGCATTGAGATCCGCATCGGCGGCGTCGACAATATCGATGCCCGCATGGCGAACCTGAACGACATCATGGACCAGGTCATCCTCTCTGGCATCATCGATGAACCGATCGAGGCCATCGATATCCGCTACGAGAAATCGCCGGTCGTCGTTCTCGAAGGCTACGACAACATTGACGTTTCAGAATACCTGGACGACGAAGACGCAGAGAACAGCGACAGCAACACAGCTGCCACGAGCAGCAGCCAGCAGTCGCACGCAAACAGCGCAGCGACAGCAAGCGGCAGTCAGAATTCTGCAGCTGCCAGCAATAATAGCGGCAGCGCCCAGACAGCAGATTATGGCCAGACAGGGGACGACAATGCGTCGTATGGCTACGGTACTGGTTATGATCAGTCCGGCGGCTACACCAACGGCTACGATCAGAGCGGATATGATGCCGGATATGGTACAGCGTCCGGGACGGGAACCTGAGAATTCGTAGAAAAGACTACAATTTAGGCAAAAACGCCTCGATAAGAGAAAAATATTTGCAAGAACTTGCAATATAGGTTATTATTATACAATAAGGCTAGAAATTTTGTGTGGAGGGATCGTGGATGTTCCAACTCGATGATAAGAACAATAACGTCGCCGTGATCAAAGTAATCGGCGTGGGCGGCGGCGGCGGCAACGCCGTAGAGCGCATGATTGCAACCAATGTAGACAATGTAGAATTTATCGTAGCAAATACCGATGCTCAGGTCCTGGCTCAGTCCAATGCTGATACCAAGATCCAGATCGGTGTGAAGCTGACCCGCGGCCTTGGCGCTGGCGGGAACCCTGAGATTGGCCAGAAGGCTGCCGAAGAAAGCCGCGAAGAGCTGGCTCAGGCACTCGAAGGCGCAGACCTCGTATTCGTTACCGCTGGTATGGGCGGTGGCACCGGCACCGGCGCTGCAGCAGTTGTTGCAGAGATCGCCAAGAGCCAGGGCGCGCTGACCATCGGCGTCGTCACCAAGCCATTCAAATTTGAAGGGCGCAAGCGCATGAAAAATGCCCTCGAAGGCATTGAAGAACTGATCGATAAGGTAGACAGCCTTGTCACCATTCCAAACGACCGCCTGCTGGAAATCGCCAGCAAGGAAATGACCATGAAGGAAGCGTTCGAATACGCCGACGACATTCTGCGTCAGGGCGTACAGGGTATCGCCGATACCATCACCAAGAATGCAATGATCAACCTTGACTTTGCTGACGTACGCTCCACCATGCAGAACACCGGTACCGCGCTCATGGGCGTTGGTGTCGGCAAGGGCGAAGACCGCGCTGTGGCTGCAGCCAAGGCTGCTATTTCTTCCCCACTTTTGGAGACCAGCATCGAAGGCGCAACTGCGCTCCTCATCAACATCAGCGGTCAGAATCCAACCCTGATCGAAACTCAGGAAGCAGTCGATTTCATCAACGATGCCACCGGTGGCGAACCAGACGTTATCTTCGGTGTTATCGATGATCCAGGCGCTAAGGACGACATCAAAGTCACCGTTATCGCCACCGGCTTCGAACGTCAGCCGGAAGAACCTGTTTTCCGTGCAACCGCTCCATCCAAGGGCGCAGGCTCCAGCCGCAACAGCGGCAGCGCTCGCACGAGCCAGCGTCACAGCGGCGGTTATGACGACGTGCGCATTCCAGATTTCCTGAAAAACAGAAATCGCTAAGGGATAATTTTCATCCCGGATCACAGGATCCGGGATGTTTTTGTATGTAGCGGATCATTTGCAGATAGGGAGGAAAACCATGAATTTCAAAGGGATCGTATTGGGCGCCTTGTCCTTTCTCATCATTGGCGTCTGGCATCCGATCGTCATCAAGGGCGAATATCATCTCGGCCGGAAAATGTGCATGCCGCTTTTCGGCGCCATCGGCGCGCTGTGTGTGGCAGTGAGCCTGCGCGTGAAGAATACCATGCTCAACACCGCCATCGCGCTTTTTGGATTCTCCGCGCTTTGGGGTATCCATGAAGTGGCCGAACAGGAAGCGCGCGTTGCCCGAGGATGGTTCCCAGCCAATCCAAAACGCGCGAACAAATAATAATCTCAGACAAACGCGGCGAGGGATCGTCGCGTTTCTTGTTTGTGTTTTGTCAATGTTGTAAATCGGTTCCAGACAAATTGGTGACAGTTCTTCCGGAAATGGATAAATGTCCATAAAATATGGTATAATAAATGTAATAAACATTGTTTTTGAAAAGGAGGAACTGAAAATGAAAAAGAGTAGAAAACTGACCGCAGCGCTGACGACCGGCGTTATGGCAGCAAGTCTCGCCGTGCCGGCGTTTGCCGCTGTGGATGTTGCATCCACCGATCTCACGCTGGTGATCAACGACAAAGTTGTTGAATCTAATGAGGAGATCGGCCAGCCTTTCATCACTTCTGATGGACGCACGATGATCCCGCTGCGTTTGGTGAGCGAGACATTAGGGTATAAAACTGTGTGGCAGGAAGATGGCACTATTCATATCACTAGTGCTGATGAAACTGTAGATGTGATGCTAACAGTGGGCGCTGATAATTATCTTGCCAATGGCAAACCTGGTGTTTTTGATACACGCCCAACGCTTTTGAACGATCGCACCTATCTGCCAGCGCGCGATTTCATGGAACTTTATGGCGTGGTGAAATGGGACTATGACACCCGCACCGTCACCATTACGACTGGTGAACAGCCGGCAGAAGAAACCAGCGACTGGGTTTTCCAGAAAGGTTTCGGCGGTGACATTCAGACAGTGACCAAGGTTTACATTCAAGCTACCAATGAAAAGACTGGGAAGGTTGTTTATCTGACTGGTGCTGAGAAAATCTACGGCGACTGGGCAAACGATGCATCGCATTTTGCAGAATACTATCTCGGAGATACCAAGGTTATTAATGGCGTGCATTATGTGACTGTTGGCCGTCAGGGTGTGATGGGTGGCGGCGAAGTGGCGCTTTTCCAAGTGCCAGATCTTGATGCCGCAGATACAGTTTCTGAAATGACTTACATTCAAAGCATCAACAACTCGACCGATTTCACCATCGCCAACGGCTATCTCTATTACACCCAGGGTACGAATGGCCCGTTCGTGAACGATCCAAACAGACTTTATTTCTTTAAGATCGGTGATGATACGCTGGACTATGTGACCTTCGAACTCGATTTTCCAGTCAATGCCTGCGTGTTCACCGTTGAAGACGGCGTACTCGTTGCTACCGAAAAAGACGGTACCCGTCATGAAGTGCTGACCGTGCCGGAAGCGGATGCGGTGGATGTTGTCCACATGAAAGAAGCACTTGAAAACAATGACACCGACGCGCTAACCCCAGAAGAAATTGCCTGCATGCCTGGGGCTGAAGCCTGAGGATAATGAAAAGCAGCTGCCAATTCTGACAGCTGCTTTTTTGTAAAAAAGGAGGACGCGACATGCCTTTTATACCTCGAACCGGAGGAAGGGAAATGATAGATGAGACGAATGTCCTTGAACAGGTACCGCCATTTTGGGGGCTGATCGAGGACAATCTGCTGCCACTTGTTGTTGTGCTGCTCGCCAGCGGTGCTGCCGCAGGATTTGTATCCAAATGGCTGAGTGTGAAGCACCGACGCAGCCGCAAAGTCCTCGGTATCGTCAGTTGGGTGCTATGCGTGTTGGCGATGATGGCGTTTGTGGCGTTGATATTGGAAGGGATCGGAGCGCTGTGGAGAAAGTAAAGGAGTGAAATCTCATGGTTTTCTGGAAAAAAGCATGGTCGAGCTTTACTCAACGACAAATCCAGAAGAAAAATTTCGCATCCAGGAAGCGTTCGCCCAGCACGGCATCGAATATAAAATGAAGGTAGAAGACTATTTCAGACCAGGCGCATTGAACGCATCTGCCCTTGGCGCGTTGGGCAACCATCATACGCCACGCCTGACCACCATCTTCTACGTGCGTGAAGAAGACGCCGAAGCCGCGCTGCATCTCATCCGCTGCTAAATCAAAAGGCCGCAATTCCGCGGCCTTTTGCGCGTCATCACGAAAAAATCGCGGATTTTTGCAGATTTCAGGAAAAGCACACGACCATTCTTCAAATTTTGGCGATTTTTTGATGAATGCGCGTAGAAAAGCCTTCAATTCGCAGAAAAATGCATTTTTGAGAAATGATATTGTGCAATCCGCTTTTTCACTGGTGATTGCACTGTGGCTGAATTTGATGTAATATAAAGGTATAAGAAAGGTGGCGATAATCATGCAGATCGTTCCGATGCGAGAATTGAAAAATACGGTTGAGATCGAGCGGCGCTGTGCTGAGGAAAATGGCCCGGTCTTTGTGACAAAAAATGGCTATGGTCGACTTGTGGTGATGGATATCGAATACTACGAGCGCACGATGCAGCAGATCGTTGAGGCCCAGGCGGTGCTCCGTGGGCTGAAAGATCTGCAGGAAGGAAAGATCGTGGACGGACCGCAGACGCTGTCAGCGTTGAGGAATAAGTATGAGCTATAATTTCAAGCTGACACAACAGGCCAGCGATGACCTTGATGAGATCGTTCGTTACATGGCAATGGAGCTTGTCAATAAGAAAGCGGCCAGAGATTTTTTGGATGACATCGAGGAAACGATACAGGAAGCCTGCTTGTTTCCAGAGAGTGGCGTTTTGGTTAAAAACGATTTTCTTCCCGATATAGAAATTAGAAAGAAACGCGTCAACCATTATGTTTTATATTATTTGCCACAGCACAAGGAAAAAATAATTTTGATCCTGCGCATCGTTTATGGAAAGAGAAATCCTGATGCGTTGGTATTTCATCTTGAACAGGAACAAAATTAAAAAAGCGGACCACATTCGGTCCGCTTTTTGTATGCAGTTTGCTCAGTCGCTGACGAGCCAGTTGATGACGCCGCTGATGATGGTGAGCACGAGAGCGGCAAAGGTGGCTGCCCAGAATCCGCCAACGGCCATGCCTGGCACGAATAGGCTGGTGATCTTGAGCATGAAGCCGTTGATCACGAAGGTGAAGAGGCCGAGGGTGAGGAAATTGAGCGGCAGCGTGAGTACGGTGACGATCGGTTTGACGACGGCGTCGACGATGGTAAGAACGACGGCACCGAGCACAAGGGCTGCGATGGTATCAAAGTAGAGTCCCTGCACGAGCTGGGCGGTGAGGTACAGCCCGAGACAGTAGCTCAGAAGATGAACGATCAGTGATTTCATAGAATAACTCCTTTCAAGAGGTCATTGCTTTCGTCGCAGACGCGCCTGAAGATCCTGGTGGGTTTTCAGGTAGGTGTGGATGGTCTCGGCGAGATCGCGGCTGATGCCGGGAACTTCTGCGAGCGCATCGATGTCTGCACTTTGAATTTTACTAAATGAACCGAAGTGGGTCAAGAGATTCTCCTTGCGTTTTTTTCCAATGCCGGGAATATCGTCGAGTATGGAAGCGAGCTGACGCTTGCCGCGCAGAGAACGGTGGTAGGTGATGGCGAAGCGGTGGCTTTCGTCGCGCACGCGCTGGATGAGATAGAGGGCGTTGGACTGGCGCGGCAGGACGATCGGTTCGTCTTCGTTTTCTTTGAAGAGAAGCTCTTCCTGTTTGGCGAGTCCGAAGGTAGGAATGTGTGCATAGCCCTGTTCGCGCATGGCGCGGCGGGCGTAGCCGAGCTGGCCTTTGCCGCCGTCGATGATGACGAGATCTGGCAGCCAGGCGAATTTGCCCATTTTCATGCCGCTTTCGAGCTCTTTGGTGGCGTGGCTGAAGCGGCGGGTGATGACTTCGTACATGCTGGCAAAGTCGTTTGGTCCTTCGACGGTTTTGATCTTAAAATGACGGTACTGGCTTTTGGCTGGTTTTCCGGCGACAAAAACGACCATGGAAGCGACGGAGTCGGTGCCCTGGATGTTGGAAATGTCATAGCACTCGATGCGGTTGGGCAGATGATCGAGACCGAGATAGTCTTTGAGATCGACGAGCGCGCCTTCTGTGCGCTCACGAGCAACGTCACCGGCGACGATGCGTTTGGTCAGCGCTTCCTCGGCGTTGCGCCGGACGAGATCCATGAGGGCGCGGGTTTGGCCTTGCTTTGGGACGTGGAACTGCACTTTTGCGCCGTGTTTTTCGCTGAGCAGCTGCTGCAGGGTTTCCTCGTCGTCAAAATGCTGGTCGATGTAGATCGTTCGCGGCACGGCTTCCTGCTCGAGATAGAATTGCTTCATAAAGCTGGAGAATACTTCTTCGTCGCTGTCGTCCTTGCTGGCGTGGAGCGGGTAGGACTCGCGACCGAGAATTTTTCCGCCGCGCACGAAAAATACCTGCATCATGGCGCCGAGATCGTTGCGCGCCATTGCCACGAGGTCGTGGTTGCCAGCGCTTTGGCTGGTCGCTTTCTGGCGATCGCTGATGGCGTCGATGGCGCGGATCTGATCACGCTTCTGGGCGGCTGTCTCAAAATCGAGGGCGTCGGAGGCGGCGAGCATTTCCTGCTCGAGACGATGGCGCACAGGCGCTGTATGGCCGTTAAAAAAATCGGCGACCTGCTCGATCATGGCGTTGTAGTCGTCTTTGGAAATGTGGCCGACGCATGGTCCTTTGCAGAGCCCGAGATGTTCATTGAGACAGCTCATGGCTTTGTTGAACTGCGCGTTGCTGCAGGTGCGAAAAGGAAAGATGCGATGCGTAAGCTCCAGGGTGTCGCGCAATTCGCCGACGTTTGTGTAGGGGCCGAAGTAGCGGGAGCCGTCGCGGATGACCTGTCGTGTCACAAAGATGCGCGGATAATCCTCTTTGGTGATGCGCAAGTAGGGGTAGGTTTTTCCGTCCTTGAGATTGATGTTGTATTTTGGGCGGTATTTTTTGATCAGGTTGCATTCGAGCACCAGCGCTTCTGTCTCGTTGTCGACGATGATGTATTCCAGATCCTCGATGTGACGCACGAGCGCCTTTGTTTTCACCGCTTCTTTTGGCTGTGCGCGAAAATAAGAACGCACGCGGTTTTTCAGATTGATCGCCTTGCCGACGTAGATGATCTTGCCGTTTTTGTCTTTCATAAGATAGACGCCGGGATTCGTCGGCAGGGTTGCGAGCTTTTGCTTGATGATGTCGTTCATAGGTGAGACACCCCGTTGTTAGAAATTGATGGTTCTATGATACCACAAGCGCGCGCTGCTGGCAAAATCGAAAGGAAGATCAGAAAAGGTCAAAAAGTTGATAGCGAGTAAACAATGATAAATAAAGTTGAATAAATTTGATTATAAACGATTGCATGCACAATTTGACCAATCTTTGATCTTTACAATTCCGAGCGGCACGCTATAATAATAAACGTAAGGTCAAACAAGGTCAAATGAACAAACGATTGAAGTGAGGTGAGAAAAATGGGCAGCTTGTCCCAGGATATAGAAAAATATTTGAAAACATTGTTGGACCAGTCGGATGGAGGTGTTCTGGTTGTTCAGAGAAGCGTGCTCTCAGAAAAATTTTGCTGTGTGCCAAGCCAGATCAATTATGTGCTGCAGACGCGTTTTACGCCAGCCAACGGCTATGTGGTAGAGACGCGCCGCGGCGGCGGTGGTTATGTGCGGATCCATCAGATCCACCTCGATGGCGCCCATGATTTCCGCCCGTTGATGGAAAAGGCAGGCCAGAGCCTGTCAGAAAAACAGGCGGAGAGCATTCTGACTTATCTGGTGGAAGAAAAAGTTCTGCCGCCAGATGTCGGCACCTTGCTCTCGGCGATCATGAAAGAGCGCGTGCTTGGACCGTTGCGTTCGCTTTCGACAGGCGAGATGCGTGCGCAGCTGATGGTCCAGCTATTGGCGCATATGAGCATCGGCTCACAAAATGGTGGAAATTCAACTGCGTCTGCCGATGAGGATGCAGATCACGATAGAAAACAAAACAATGAAAAGGAGTAATGACCTATGTTATGTGAAAAATGCAGACAGCGCGAGGCGACTGTTCATAAACAGGTTATCATCAACGGCGTCTCTCACAGCGAGCACCTTTGTGCAGAATGTGCAGCGCGGGAGCGTGGCGGCAGGGATCCGTTCGCGTCGTTTTTCCATAACGACTTTTTTGCAGACGGAATCTTTGGTTCGTCCCTGGCACAGATGCTGGCACCATTCTTTCAGGCGGACAGCCAGCGCTTGCCTGCGCAGGAAATGGCGGAGGCCGTCGACGTTTGTCCGGGATGCGGCATGAGCTGGGACGATTTCCAGCGCAACGGCTTTCTTGGCTGCGATGCCTGCTACGATCATTTCAAGGATGCGCTGCCTTCACTCATGCAGCGTTTGCACAGTGATGCTGCGGAAACGATCCCTGCGGAAGCATCTGCCGCAGAAGCTGCACCAGTGAGCGCGAAGGCGCATCTCGAGTCAGAACTGCAGCGCGCCATTGCAGCGGAGAATTTTGAAGAAGCTGCGCAGCTGCGCGATGCGATCCGTGCGCTGGAAGCGGCGGAAAATGGCGACGGCTCAACATACGGAGCGCCAAAACAATAAACAATAACCATCCTCAAGAAGGAGTGACCATATATGGCAACTTTTAACTTTACAGAAAACGCAAAGATGGCGCTGGCTTATGCCCAGGAAGAGGCCATCAATATGAAACACCGCATGATCGGTACGGAGCATGTGCTCCTGGGGATCATGCGTGCTGGCGGGATCGGCTCCAGTGTGCTGAAAAATCTGCACGTTGATCCTGAAAGAACCCGCCAGGACATTCTCAGCATGGTCGGTGAAGGCAGAGAACCTGTTCGCGCCAGCCAGCTGGCGTACACGCCGCGCGTAAAGCGCTGCTTTGAGATCGCCTGGAATCTGGCTGTGCGTCTGCGAATGAACAGCATCGCCACAGAGCATCTGCTGATCGCGCTGTTGCAGGCGAACGATGGCGTCGCTTTTCAGGCGCTCGCTGATCAGGGCATCACGCTGGAGCAGGTGATCCGCGAAGTCAACGGCCACTATGGCGGCGGTGTTTTCGGCCAGCCTCGTCAGCAGAACTACGGTGGCATGAATGGCATGCCAGCGGATGAATATGGCGGGCAGGAAGCTGGCAGCAAGCAGAGCGCCCTCGAAGAATACGGCCGCAATCTCAATCAGATGGCGAAGGAAGGAAAGATCGACCCAGTCATCGGACGTGCCAAGGAGATCGAGCGAGTGATCCAGATCCTCATTCGCCGCACGAAAAACAATCCAGTGCTCATTGGCGAGCCTGGCGTCGGCAAAACGGCGATCGCTGAAGGATTGGCACAGCGCATCGTTGCCGGCGAGGTGCCGGAGCTGCTCAAGGATAAAGAGATCATCAATGTTGACATGGGTGGTCTTGTCGCCGGCAGCAAATACCGCGGCGATTTTGAGGAGCGTGTGAAGAACATCATCGAAGAGGTCAAGAGCAAGAAAAATGTCATCCTCTTCATCGATGAGCTGCACACCATTGTCGGTGCCGGCTCTGCTGAAGGTTCTCTCGACGCTGCCAACATCCTCAAGCCGGAGCTTGCCCGCGGCGATCTACAGGTCATCGGTGCCACCACGCTGGACGAGTATCGCAAATACATCGAAAAGGACGCCGCACTGGAACGTCGTTTCCAGCCGGTCACCGTCGATGAACCTACGGTCGATGATGCGATCGAGATCCTGCGCGGCATCAAGGACAAATATGAGGCCTTCCATAAGGTTGAGATCCAGGATGATGCGATCGTCAGCGCTGTCAAGCTCTCGGATCGTTACATCAACGACCGTCAGCTGCCAGACAAGGCCATCGACCTCGTCGACGAAGCCTGCTCGCGCGTGAGATTGCGCCACAATGTTGCGCCGGAAACCATCCAGCAGATGGAGAGCCAGCTTGAAGCCCTCGGCGGCGAAATGGAAGCTGCCATCCAGGCACAGGAATTTGAAAAAGCTGCAGAGATTCGCGACAAGAAAAAACGCATCCAGGAAGAATTGACGACAGCGCGCGAGGCCTGGGACAAACAGAACAAGACCACGCATCAGGTCGTCACATCCGACGATATCGCAGAGGTCGTTTCCAACTGGTCCGGCGTGCCAGTGACCAAGCTCACCGAAGAAGACAGCGCGCGCCTGCTCCGTCTCGAAGAGATCCTGCACGAGCGTGTCATCGGCCAGGAAGAAGCAGTCACCGCCGTCAGCAAGGCTGTGCGTCGTGCGCACAGCGGCCTCAAGGACGCTAAGCGTCCGATCGGCAGCTTCCTCTTCCTCGGGCCTACCGGTGTTGGTAAGACAGAGCTTGCAAAGGCGCTCGCCGAAGCTCTTTTCGATGACGAGAACGCCATGGTCCGTATCGACATGAGCGAATATATGGAGAAATTCGCCGTCAGCCGTCTCGTCGGTGCACCTCCAGGATATGTCGGTTACGATGAAGGCGGTCAGCTCACAGAAGCTGTGCGCCGCAAACCATACAGCGTGATCCTCCTCGACGAGATCGAGAAAGCGCATCCAGATGTTTTCAACATTCTGCTGCAGGTGCTTGACGACGGCAGATTGACCGACAGCCAGGGCCGCGTCATCGATTTCAAGAACACCGTCATCATCATGACCTCGAACCTGGGCAGCCAGGCCATCATGAACAGCAAGACCCTCGGTTTCACCAGCGCTGATGAGAATCAGGCCGAAGCAGATTACGAGACCATGAAGGAAAAAGTCATGGACAATCTGAAGAAAGCATTCCGCCCAGAATTCTTGAACCGTATCGACGACATCGTCGTCTTCCATCCACTGACTGCAGACGAATTGAAGCAGATCGTCGGCATCATGATGAAAGATCTCAGAAAGCGTCTCGCCGACCGCGATCTTTCCATCACGCTCAGCGACGAAGCGCTTGACGAGCTCGCCAAGGTTGGCTACGATCCAGAATTCGGCGCCCGTCCACTGCGCCGCGCTATCCAGAATCAGATCGAAGATCCGCTCGCCGATGCGCTCCTCGCCGGACAGTATCAGGCTGGCGACACCATCAAGGTCGCGCTTGATGACGACAAGCAGTTCGTTTTCACGAAATAAAGCGCATAGCACCAACGTCATTGTCGACGTTGGTGCTTTTTTGTGGTACTATGAGAAAAATCCCATCGATCGATCATAAGGAGGTTTTCCTATGAATATCAAAGAAGAAGCCCGTCGCATGAAGCTGGCTGCGCCGGCGCTGGCGGCATCGACGAATGAAGCGCGCAATGCTGCGCTGGAACAGATCGCCCTCGCGCTGGAAGCGCATCGCGAGGAGATTTTCGCTGCCAATGCGCAGGATCTCGCTGCTGCTGACGAAAATGGTGTCACAGGCGCGACGCGCAAACGCCTGAAATTCGACGACGGCAAGCTGCGCGACTGCATCAGCGGCCTGCGCCAGCTGGAAACGCTCGCAGATCCTCTCAATAAGATCACCCTCGCCCGCGAGCTTGACGAAAATCTGACGCTCTATCGTGCCACAGTGCCGATCGGTGTCATTGGCGTGATCTTTGAAGCGCGCCCGGACGCGCTTGTGCAGATCGCGTCCCTTTGTGTGAAGAGCGGCAACTGCGCCATCCTCAAGGGCGGCAAGGAGACGGCAAACACCAACCGCGTGCTCTTCAACCTTATCAAGGACGCGGTGATCCGCGCCGGTCTGCCGGAAAGCTGTCTGCTCCAGGCAGAAGCTCACAGCGAGATCGACGAGCTCCTCGCCTGCGACCAGGACGTGGATCTCCTGATCCCGCGCGGCTCCAATAAATTTGTCCGCTACATCATGGAAAACACCAAGATTCCAGTTATGGGCCATTCCTCAGGCATCTGCCATGTGTACGCCGACAAAGCCTGCGACCAGGAAAAAGCGCTGCCGATCATCGTTGACGCCAAAACCCAGTACGCGGCAGCCTGCAATGCCATGGAAACGCTGCTCATCGACCGCGCCATCGCCAATGCGTTCTTGCCAAAAGCTGCCGCTGCGCTCGCAGCTGCCGGCGTCACGCTGCGCGGCACAGAAGAAGCGGCGCAGATCGTCAGCATGGATGTGATGGCAGAGGACGAATTTGCCACCGAATACGGCGACCTTATCTGCTCCGTCAAGCTTGTCGATGGCGTGGAAGAAGCGATCCGCCACATCAATACCTACGGTTCCCATCACACCGATGCCATCCTCACCGAAGATGCCGCCACTGCTGCGCGTTTCCTGCAGATGGTCGACAGCGCCGGTGTTTATCACAATTGTTCCACACGTTTCGCCGACGGTTTCCGCTACGGCTTCGGCGCCGAAGTTGGCATCTCCACCGGAAAGATACACGCCCGCGGTCCCGTTGGTCTGGAAGGACTCGTCACCTACAAATACAAACTCTTCGGCCAGGGCCAGATCGTAGCCGACTACGCCAGCGGCGAAAAACAGTTCCATCACAGAGACATCTGAGCTTTTCAGACAAAAGAAAGCAGCAAAGGTCGGTCAAACGCCCGGCCTTTTGCCTACAATGAGAGCAGAAGGAGGAGAAGCCATGACCTGGAGTGAAAGCATCAGTGCAGCCATCCGCTACATCGAAGAGCATCTCGCAGAACCGCTCAGCGTGGAAGAGATCGCCCGCGCAGCGACGCTTTCGCCATTCTATTTCCAGCGCGGATTCGCCATGCTCTGCGGCATGAGCGTCGGTGAGTACATTCGCAAGCGCCGCCTTTCGCAGGCCGGACTGGCGGTGCTCGCGAGCGATCGGCCAATCATCGATATCGCGCTGGATTTTGGCTACGATTCGCCGGATGGATTCACGAAAGCCTTCACCCGTTTCCATGGCGTCACTCCGACCGCGTTGCGCAAAAGCGGCGGCACGGTCGTTTCCTTTGCGCCGCTTGTGATCAAACTCTCATTGGAAGGTGGAAGAAACATGGAATATCGCATTGAAAAGAAAGACGCATTCACCGTGCTCTGTCGTGCAGAGACGTTCAGCTACGAGGAAGGCCCAACGAAAGTGCCAGCATTCTGGCAGGAGCATTTCGCCGTCGGCGGCGCAGAAACCGTGCGCGGTCTCTACGGCATCAATATTGACGCCGAGATGAAAGGAGACCAGTTCGACTATCTCATCGCCGATCCCTATGATCCAGCCGTCGCCATTCCCGATGGCTTCACAACCCGCACCATCCCTGCCCACACCTGGGCCGTGTTCCCCTGCCGCGGCAAAATGGCCGAAACCATGCAGGCCGTGAACAAACAGATCTTTTCCGAATGGCTCCCAGCCAACAGCACCTACGAGATTGCTGCCGGCATCAACGTCGAACGCTACGACAACGCCGCAAACTATCCCGCCGGCATCCACGACGAGAATTACTACAGCGAGGTTTGGATTCCGATCAGGAAGAAATAAGCACCGATTATTGATGCGCAGCCACCGTGCTGCGCTTTTTCTGTTCTAGAACAGTGAGCGGAATTTGATAGTAATTTCTTATGTGTATCAATGCCTCTGGTCAAATGTGAGCGCAGCGTGTAAAATATGAAATATCTTTGTAAATTTATTCACACAACTTAGGCTTAGGGGGTTAGACGGTATGTCAACATCGAAGAAAAAATTTGGCATCGGCACGATTGTGACGTTGGTCGCGCTGGTTGCTGTTTTGCTGTTTGCTGCCTTCACGACGACGGCCGAGTCGGTGCAGGAGACGTTCTGGGCACTGGTTCCACCGATCGTGGCGATCGCTCTGGCGCTGGTCACGAAGGAAGTGTACAGCTCGCTGTTCATCGGGGTGCTGACTGGTGGGCTTTTGTATTCCGGCTTCAGCTTTGAGGGAACGATCAACCACGTATATTCGGAAGGGATCGTTGCGGTCCTTTCGGATCCTTATAATGTAGGTATCATTATCTTCCTGGTCATTTTGGGGATCGTTGTCTCGCTGATGAACAAATCCGGCGCCTCGGCGGCGTTTGGCCGCTGGGCGCAGACGAAGATCAAGAATCGTGTCGGCGCGCAGCTGGCGACGATCTGCCTGGGTATCCTGATCTTTATCGACGACTATTTCAACTGCCTCACTGTTGGCAGTGTCATGCGACCTGTAACGGACAAGTTCCAGATCTCCCGCGCAAAGCTGGCTTATCTGATCGACTCGACGGCGGCGCCTGTCTGCATCATCGCACCAATTTCGTCCTGGGCGGCTGCGGTATCGGGCTTTGTACCGGGTGAAGAAAACGGGATCGCGCTCTTTATCCAGTGCATTCCTTACAATTTCTATGCGCTCTTTACGATCGCGTTCATCATTCTGATCTCTGTGCTGCATGCGGACTACGGTCCAATGGAGCTGCACGAGCTCAACGCGATCAAGGGCGATCTCTACACGACGAGCGAACGTCCTTACGAAAACTTCTCGGACAACACGAAGGAAGAGGGCGGTCATCTGATCGATATGCTGCTGCCTGTTATCGTGCTGATCATCTGCTGCGTTATCGGTATGATCTGGAGCGGTGGCTTCTTTGCAGGCACGGGCTTTGTCGATTCTTTCTCGAACTCTGACGCATCTGTCGGTCTTGCAGTTGGTTCGTTCTTCGCGCTGATCTTCATGCTGCTTTTCTACATGGCACGCCGTGTTATGACTTTCACGGAATTCATGGAATGTGTGCCAAAGGGCTTTGAAGCGATGATCGCGCCAATCCTGATCCTGACCTTTGCCTGGAGCCTCAAGGCGATGACCGACAGCATGGGCGCTTCCACCTATGTTGCAGGCATCATCGAAAATTCTGCCGGCGCGCTGGTCAACTTCCTGCCAATGATCATCTTCCTCATCGGCTGCGGTCTGGCGTTCGCCACCGGGACGAGCTGGGGCACGTTCGGGATCCTGATCCCTATCGTTGTTGCTGCTTTCCAGGAAACGGACCCACAGCTCATGATCATCTCCATGAGCGCCTGCATGGCTGGTGCGGTTTGCGGCGACCACTGCTCGCCAATCTCCGACACGACGATCATGGCGTCTGCCGGTGCACAGTGCTTCCATCTGAACCACGTCAACACGCAGCTGCCTTACGCGATCACAGTTGCCGGAATCTCGGCGGTAACATTCATTGTCGCTGGCTTCACACGCAACATGTTCATCTGCTGGATCGTTGGCGCTGTGCTCATCGTTGGCACGCTGATGTTCGCTAAGAAGCGTGAACAGAAGAAATATGGTGCGGAATGGGCGAATTAACGCTCGCGCATCTCTGAAATATCCCAGGGAAAACCCGACGCAATGGCCGCCGGGTTTCCTTGCGTTTAACGCTGTTTGTCTAGCTGCGAGCTATGATAGGCTCGGCAGTGAGCATAAATTATTTTCACAAAAGGGGACTGATTTTATTGACTCTGACAGAAACTCTCGTTTCGATCAGCGATTGGATGTATCTCTACATTCTCGTGGGGCTTTTGATCGCGGTCGGTCTTTTTCTTTCGATCCGTCTGGGCTTTGTGCAGATCCGTCTCTTCCCGGAGACGTTCCGCGTCGTTATGGAAAAGAAATCCAACAAAGAAGCGATCTCATCCTTCCAGGCGCTGATGGTCGCCACGGCTTCTCGCGTCGGTACCGGTAACATCGCCGGTATTGCCACGGCGCTGGTCGCTGGTGGTCCTGGCGCGTTGATGTGGATGTGGATCATGGCCATCATCGGCGGCGCGTCGGCGTTTGCCGAAAGTACGCTGGCGCAGATCTATAAGGAACGCGACGGCGCCATCTTCAAGGGCGGCCCTGCTTACTATATTGAAAAAGCCATGGGCATGCGCTGGCTGGGGCTGGTTTTCGCGACGATCCTGATCATCACCTTCGCCTACGGCTTCAACGGTCTGCAGGCGTACAACATTGTTTCGGCGTTCGAATATTACAGCAGCGACTGGGAACACTCCAGCGTGCCGGTTTATCTCGGCATTGTGCTGGCTGTGATCTCGATGGTGCTGTTCTTCGGCGGCGTTGACAAGATCAGTAAGGTGTCGTCGATCCTCGTGCCGATCATGGCAGGGCTTTACATCTTCCTGGGTATCGTCGTTGTTCTTTTCAACATCGAAAAATTCCCTGAAGTCATCGCAATGATCGTGACCGACGCGTTCGATTTCCGCGCCATCTTCGGCGGGATGCTCGGCAGCTGCCTGGTCATGGGGATCAAGCGCGGGCTTTTCTCCAACGAAGCTGGTATGGGTTCGGCACCAAACGCCGCTGCTTCCTCGGAAGTCAGCCACCCTGTCAAACAAGGGCTGGTGCAGGTGCTCTCGGTTTTCATCGACACCATCATCATCTGCTCGACCAGTGGTTTCCTCGTGCTCTTCTCCGGCGTCTACGAAAAAGGCGGCGAGCTCGACGGGATTCCTCTCGTGCAGGCTGCTGTTGAAACCGTTTTCGGTTCCTTGGGCGTGCATTTCATGACTGCTGCTGTTGCACTCTTCGCATTCACCTCCCTGATCGGGAATTTCTTCTACGCCGAGTTCAACGCGCGCTTCATCTCTACGAACAAGGTGTTCCTGTTCATCTTCCGCTGCACCTGCGTGGTCATGGTCTTTGTCGGCGCCATCAACTCGATGGATGCTGCCTGGGCGCTGGCCGACATCACCATGGGCTGCATGGCGATCGTCAACATCATTGCGCTGTTCTGCCTCAATGGCACCGTCAAGCGCACGCTGGCCGACTACATGCGCCAGAAAAAAGAAGGCAAGGATCCAAAATTCGTTGCCAAGGATGCTGGTGTTAAACACACAACGCCTGGCATCTGGGATTGATCTGATCTCAAGAGCAGTGCTCGTCAATTTGCGAGCGCTGCTCTTATTTTTTGTGCTGTTCTCCTTGCGGTGCTGGCGCGCGCAAAATATAATGAAAGATAGAATCATTCGCCAAAGGAGGCGTTTTTCATGAAGATCGCGATTTGCGACGACGATTGGCACATGCAGCAAACGCTGCGCCTGTTCATCGACCAAACCTATCAGGACCTGGATATGCTCGTCGATGGCTTCACATCCGGCGAGGCCCTGCTCGCTGCCGTGCAGAAACAGAGTCAGCCTTACCAACTCATCCTGCTGGACATCGAAATGCGCGGCATCGACGGCATCGAAACCGCGAAACGACTGCGCAAGCTGCTGCCTGATTGCTACATCATCTTCATCACCTCACACGATGAATTTGCACTCACAGGCTATGAAGTGGCAGCCTTTCGCTACCTCGTGAAACCTGTGCAGCCGGAAAAATTGACCGAAGCCATTTCCGCTGTGCGGGCGGAACTGTCGGACCACATTACCCTGCATGTGGAGGACGGGCCCGTTGAAGCGCTGCTGCGCGTCAAGGATATCTATTACATCGAAGCCCAGGACAAACGCGTGCGCGTGGTGCTTAAAGACACCGCCTTCAGCGATCGCCGCGGTATCGACGAAATCGAGCGCGCCCTCGCAGGCGAGGATTTCTTCCGCGTGCATCGCAGCTATCTGATCAATTTCCGCTATGTGGCTCGCCTGGATAAAAATGAGATCCTGCTTGTCAGCGGCGAGCAGATCCCCCTCAGCCGCCTGCGCAAGAAGGCGTTCAAGAATGCTTTTCAGGCCTACGTCAGCCGCACAGCGAGGTAGCCGCAGATGATTCGACTCTTTGTTGCAGTGCTGGACGTGCTGCTCCTGACCATGCTCGTGACCTTCGCCGTGGATGCCCAAGACCGCCGCGCCGTTCCCCAGAAACGCTGGTTGCTTGCCGCGGCCGTAACCTGGCTCTTGCTTGCCATCGCTACCGTCCTGGACAGCGACCCGCTCTACATCCTCGTGATGGCTGCCTATGTTCTTGTCTGCGTCGTTTCCCTGACCACCCAGGCGCGGCTGCGCACCCTGGTTGCCACTGCCTTTCTGACACTCATCGCCGGTTTTCCACTGAACGTGATCGTCTTTGTGCTTAACGTCCTCGGCGTCGACATCGTTTTTGGCCATGACCATACGCTCTATGCCCTCGCCGCGCTGATGAACGTCCTCGTCATCTTTTGGGTCTGGCGGCAGCGCCGTAGATTTAGCGACCAACTGGCGATTCGTTTCAGCATCGGTGAATGTCTGATGATCGTCGTTCTCTTTCTGCTGACGACCCTCCTGGGCCTGGTCATGAATCCAACAAACGGTGAGCTCGACCCCGACGTTCTCGCGACCGCCAGCGGCCATTTCCTTGTCACCATGCTCACCGCCCTCGTGATCTTTCTGAACGTGTTCTTCCTCGTCATGGTCTGGCGCCGGAAAACCACCACCTATTACAGAGCCCAGAGCGCCCTGCAGGCTCAGTATACCGGCATGGAGCTGCAGTATTTTGAAAGCTACAAGGAAGCCCAGGCAGACATCCGCGCCTTTCGCCATGACATGAAACACCACATGGCCCACATGGCCCAGCTTTGTGACACCGGCGACACCGCCGCTCTCGCCGACTACCTTGCCAATTTCCAGCAGGAATGGCAGGACACCGCCTACCGCCTGTATCAGACAGGCAACGACGTCATCGACGCCATCCTCAACGGACGCGCCGGTCAGATGCGCAAAGCGCAGATTGCCCTCACCATCGACGGCGCCTTCACAAGCCCCCTCACACTCACCCCCTTCGACCTCTGCACCATCTTCGCCAATGCCATCGACAACGCCCTCGAAGAAAATGCGCGCCTGCCGGAAACCAGCCCACGCTGGCTGACCATCACCATCCGCCAGAACCAGAGCTTTTACGTCGTCACCCTGGAAAATCCGCTCGCCGCTCCGCTGCCCACACACCTGCGCACACGCAAACGCGACACCCGCAACCACGGCTTCGGTCTCCACAACATCCGCGACAAAGCCGAAAAAAATGGCGGCAGCATCGACATCCACCAGACAGACGACCGCTACCAGCTCAACATCTTCCTTCCGCGTCATCCCACGCACCCACAGTGACATTTCGCGCCCCTGGCGTGACATCTCGCGACACATTTCCGTGTGTCGCGTTTTTTTATGCTATCATCAGCTCAACAAATCAACCAATAACCGGAAGGAGATTCACCATCATGACAAGAGAAGAAAAACACGACGTGCGCAGAAATCTCGGTCGCACCCATCGCTTCGTCCTCATCTATACGCTGATTTTCACCCTCGTGACCTTTGCCGCTATGATCATTGCCACCGCCGCAGAAATGGGCGCTGACGGCGACATTTCCCTGGAAAAAGTCCAGTCCCTCATCATGCAGCAATCCGGCCTGCATTCCCTCGTCGCCCTTGCCATCGGCGTGCTCTTCATCCTTGCCAACCGCCGCAGCAGACTCGCCAGCGACCTCGAGACAGGCGCCACCGGCCACATGACCCTTCGCGTCCTTGCAAGTGGCGTCGTATTGCTTTTCAGCTTCCAGCTCCTGTTCATCCTCGCCGATCCAGCCATCAAATGGATTGCCAGCCAGCTGGGCTACACCCTCAGCACCACCACTGACAGCCTCAGCAACATGCAGCCAAGCCTGACCATGTTCCTCTACACCGCCTTCCTCGGCCCCATCGTTGAAGAGATCATCTTCCGTGGCGTCGTTATGAAAAACCTTGCCAAATACGGCAAACTCTTTGCCATCGTTGTCTCCGCCGCCCTCTTCGGCATCTTCCACGGCGACATCAGCCAGGGCCTTTTCGCCTTCTGCTGCGGCTTGCTCCTCGGCTACATCGCCATGGAATACGGCTTCAAGTGGGCCATCGTCTTCCACATCATCAACAACTTCCTCATCAGCGACATGCTCGCCCGCTTCGTCGGCCTCCTGCCGAACACCCTTCAGGACCCTGTGCACATGGTCGTCACCGTCGGCTTTGGCCTCCTCGGCATACTCGTCCTGCTGAAAAACCGCCGCGCCATCGCCGCCTATATCGCCGACAATCGTACCCGCCAGGGCGTTATCCCCGTCCTTTGGACCGTGCCAAGCTTCTGGCTCTTCCTGCTCATGGAATTGGCGATGATCACGATGGGCTTTACGAAAATTGGCTAAAAGAAAAAGCCTTTGTCGACAGTAGAAACTGTCGAACAAAGGCTTTTGTTGTTGTGTTTACTATGCGAGCACCTCGTCGAGCAGGTAGTCGATGCCTTCGAGATACCCTTGGATGCCATGACCGGCAATGGTTTTCACACAGGCGGCGCGGATGTAACTCACCTGGCGAAAGTCTTCGCGTTGGGAAACGTCGGAGATGTGAATTTCTACCGTCGGAATCCCAACGGCTTTCACAGCGTCCAACAGCGCGACGGAGGTGTGGGTGTAGGCAGCAGGATTGATGACGATGCCGTCTGCGTTTTCGTAGCAGGACTGGATCTTGTCGACGAGGTCACCTTCGTGGTTGCTCTGGTAGATCTCGACGGCGACGCCGCGCGCCTGCGCGTGGTTTTCGATCAGCGCGCAGAGATCGGCGTAGGTGGTGCGGCCGTAGATGTCTGGCTCGCGGATGCCGAGCATATTGAGATTTGGCCCGTTAATGATGCATAGCTTCATGGAAATCCTCCAATATCTGTGAGACGGTTGTATCGACGTCGTCGTTTGCGATCGTCACGTCGGCGAAATCGGCGTAGCAGGATTTGCGTTCGTCAAAAAGACGGCGCAGCGTTTCGATCCCGCCGGCAGAAAGCGGACGACCGTTGGTCGGCAGATCCTCCAGCGCGCGCATGAGCCAGTAGATGCGCCCGTTCTGGCGCAGGAGATCTTTGTTGGCAGGGATCGTCGGCGCACCGCCGCCGGTGGCGATGACGAGTCCATGCTGCTTGCCGATCTCGGCGATGGTTTCACTTTCAACGGCGCGGAAAGCGTCGACGCCGTGGTTGTTGATGTAATCTGGCACGCTGCCGTATTTTTCTTCGATGGCGCTGTCGATGTCGACAAAGCTGCGTCCGAGTTTGGCAGCAAGGGCTTCGCCGACGGTGGTCTTGCCGACGCCAGGCATGCCGATGAGCACGATGTTTTCGTCGTCAGCGCGCATTTTGGCGAGGATGGGCGCGATCTTTTCCGCGGGATCTGTGAGGCCGATGAAATGCACAGCGGCGTAGACAGCCTGGGCCACGAGCATTGGCAGCCCATCGCAGGTGATCACGCCGCGACGCTCGGCGTCGAGGAGAAACTGACTGCGATGCGGGTTGTAAATGACGTCGAAGCAGGCTTCAAGATGAGCGAAGCCGTCTAGATCGATGAGCCGCGCGCCATTGTTTGGGTACATGCCGACGGGCGTGGCGTTGACGATGACTTCCGCGTCGTGGTGCAGCGGGATCTCTGTGTAAGGCACGGCGTCGTGGCGGCCAAAGACGACGATCTCCCGCGCGCCTTTGTCGGCGAGAACGGTGCAAACGGTTTTTGACGTGGCGCCGTTGCCGAGGACGAGACATTTTTTGCCGCGGATCGCGATGCCGGCGTTGTCCAGCGCAAAGGACAGGCCGTCGTAGTCGGTATTCGTGCCAAAGAGCGTGCCGTCAGCGCGGCGCACCAGCGTGTTCACGCAGCCGATGCGCTGCGCCTGCTCGCTGATCTCATCGCAATAAGGGAGCACGGTTTCCTTGTAAGGAATCGTGACGTTGACGCCGCGCCAGTTGCCGCCTTCAAAAAAGCTGCTGATGTCCGCCGGTTCCACTTCGAAAAGATCGTAGTCGTAATCAGCGATCTGCGTGTGGATCTGCGGCGAAAAGCTGTGGCCCAGCGTGCGGCCGAGAAGTCCGTAGCTCATAGCTCGATCTCCACGTTTTTATAGGCGCCGAGCAGGCTGAATGCCGGGCAGTCGCGAGAAAGCTGGTTGATGATGGCCTGCACCTGCGGCGTGCGGATGTCGGCGTCCATATCCATGAAGAAGCGATGCGTAGTGTGGTTGCCATCCACGATCGGGCGGCTTTCGAGGAGTGTTAGGTTGATGCCGAGGGCCGCCAGCGGCGAGAGCACTTCGTCGAGTCCACCGGAAACGTTTGGCACCGAGAGCATGAGGCTGATGCTTTCGGCGTCAGGATGGATGCGTGGTGTTTTGGCCAGGCAGATGTAGCGGATGTAGTCACCAGGGTTGGCCACTTCCTGACGCAACACGTGCAGCTTGTCGCTCACTTCGAGATGAGCTGGCACGATCCAGGCGACGAAATCGTCGCTCGGCTCGGCGAGTTCACGGTTGATATCTTCGGCGCCGGTTTCAATGATGTTACAGTTCAGCGTGGCGAGAAATTCTGAGCAGTGGTAGTAGGAGCGGCGATCCACCTTCACAGTCTTGAGACTGGTGAATGGCACATTGTTGGCAGCGACGAGTTTGTAGTGGAGATTCACCTTGATACCGCGGACGATGTGACAGGTTTTCTTGAGGAGCAGGTCGTAGGTCAGCGCCTTGGCGCCGGAGCGGTTGTCTTCGATCGGCAGAATGCCGTACTGGCAGAGACCGAGATTGACGGCGTCAACGATCTTCATATCGTTGTTGAGCTTGATGCAGCGCGGATTGTCGAAAAGCGCCTGAGCAACTGGCAGATCGTTGGGGTCGCCGCTGATGGCGACGCTGCTCGTCGCTGGAAATGCGTCGTCGGTGAAAGTGGCTTTGATGCCGTTGATGAAGCTTTCATCTGGATCGATGAGCTGGCTCTGGCGACGACGGGCGACGCGGAAAAGCGTTTCGTAGGTTTCGCGCAGCGGCACGACGAGATCCGGGCTTTTGTCCTCGGTGATATGGTCGAGGATCCAGAGCTCGCGGTCGCGATCAAGGATCGGCAGATTGTTGGCTTTCTTATATTCTGCCACGTCCTTGGCCAGGTCGAGGCGTTTGATGATGAGAGCCTGCAGCTCCTCATCGACAGCGTTGATCTCAACGCGGATATCATCTAAATTTTTCATAATACATGCTCCTCCAATAACAAATCTAAAAGAACGATGGCCATGACCGCTTCTACGACAGGCACGGCACGAATAGCGATGCAGGGATCGTGGCGACCGGTGATGACGAGGGGCTCGTCGATCTCTTTTGAGAGAGAAACGGTCTGCTGCTCCATGGCGATGGATGCGGTTGGCTTCATCGCCAGTCGCACAGTGATCGGCGCGCCCGAAGTGATGCCGCCGAGAATGCCGCCGGCGTGGTTGGTTTGCGGCGTGACGCGGCCGTTTTGCATGGCGAAGGGATCGTTGTGCTGGCTGCCGCGCATGGTGACGCTGTCAAATCCAGCGCCGAAGTCTACGCCCTTGCAGCCGGGAATGCCAAAGAGCGCCTGGGCGAGACGATTCTCGACGCCGTCGAACATCGGCCCGCCGAGCCCGACGGGAACGCCGATGGCTGCGCCCTGAACGATCGCGCCGACGCTGTCGCCGTCACGGGAAGCTGCAGCGATCGCTTCCTGCATGGCGGCGCTGGCGTTTTCGTCGAGGGTTGGGAAAGAGCGCTCAGCCATACCTTCGAGGGTGGCGGCATCCACATGCATGGCGTCAAAGGCGGTGCCGCGCACGTCTGCGACCTGCAGAAGCTGGGCGCCAATATAAATGCCACGGCGGCGCAGGATCTGTTTGGCAATGCCGCCAGCGATGCACAGCGGCGCTGTGAGTCTGCCGGAAAAATGACCGCCGCCGCGCATGTCGGCGAAGCCTTTGTAATGGACATAGGCGGTGTAGTCGGCATGGGATGGGCGCGGATGATCGAGCAGATTGCTGTAATCTTTCGAACGCTGGTTGGTGTTGAGAATATAGGCCAACAGCGGGAAGCCAGTGGTCACGCCGTTCATCACGCCAGTTGCCAGATGCACAGCGTCAGCTTCCTTGCGCTGGGTCGTGAGTTTGCTCGAGCCCGGTGCGCGACGCGCCATGAAACGCGCCAGCTCTGCTTCGTCGATGGCTTCGCCTGGCGGCATGCCGTCGATCTCTACGCCGATCATTTCGCCGTGGCTTTCGCCGAAAACGCTGCAGCGATAATGGCTGCCAATACTAGATGCCATCGTAGACACCTCCCAGGGATGAATAATCTTGGAAAAAATGCGGATACGATTTGCGCACAGCTTCTGCGCCAGTGAGCGTGACCGGCGCGTCGCAGTTCAGTGCAGCGATCGCTGCGGCCATGGCGATGCGGTGATCGCCGGCGCTCGACACAGTGCAGCCGCCGTGGAGCTGCGGCACACCAGTGACGCGCATTCCGTGGGCGTCGCTTTCGCAATGCACGCCCATGGCTTCGAGCAGCGCCGTCGTCGTGGCGATGCGGTCGCTTTCTTTGAGGCGCAAACGCTCGATATCGGTGAAGACGGTGGTGCCTTCCGCCTGTGCAGCGATCACCGCGAGGATCGGCAGCGCATCTGGAATTTCCTTGACGGAGATCGTCTGGGCGCTGAGCGGCGCTGGTGAGACGGTGATCGCACCGTCCTCGTGGCAGTCGACTGTTGCGCCGAAACCGCGCAGCAGATCGACGATGGCCTTGTCGCCCTGGCTGGAGTGGAGATCCAGTCCGGTCATTGTCACCGGTGCAGAGAGCGCACCGGCAGCGAGGAAGAAGGCAGCGTTGGACCAGTCGCCTTCAATGGCTGTTTCGCCTTCTGGCAGCACGTAGCGCGCGTCGGCTGCAACATGGAAGTGGCTGCCGTCTTCGCGAACCTCTACGCCGAAGCGGTGCAGAATGTCCAGTGTCAGATCGATGTAGGGACGGGACTGCAGTGGCGTTGAAAGGGTGATGTCCAGATCTTCGTCCAAAAGCGGCGCCGCCAGGAGCAAGCCAGTCAGGTACTGGCTGGAGATGTGTCCCGGTAATTCCACTGCGCCGCCGTGGAGCGGACCGCTGATCGTCAGCGGCAAGTGATCGTTTGTCGTCGTTGCGCCAAGCTGCTCCAGCACCGTGAGAATTTCTGCAATGGGACGCTCTGGCAGTCGGCCGCGGCCAATGAAATCGGCGCTCGTGCCGAGGGCTGCGCTCACTGGCAAAAGGAAGCGCAGCGTCGAGCCGCTTTCCTGGCAATCGATCGTGGCGGCGCGCCAGGCTTCTGTGATCGGGGTGATGCTGACGCTTTCGTCCTCACGGACGATTTCCGCGCCCAGCGCCTGCATGCAGGCGAGGGTGGTGTCGATATCGATGGAGCTTGCCGAAAGCTGCCAGCGGGAAGGGCGGTCCGTCAGACTGGCGGCGATGAAAAGACGGTGGGCCGCAGATTTCGACGGAATGGCAGCGATCGTGCCGCTGATGGTCGCAGGAGAAAGTATCATATCAGAGCGGCTCCTTTCCGAGAATGATGAGTTCGCGTAGATCGTCGTAGCTTACCGTGCGCAGCACGCAGTCGCCGATGGCGTGAGGCACGACGATGGTGATGGCGCTCGCGCCGGCTTTCTTGTCGCGGCGACAGATCTCGAGGATGGCGTCGGCGTCGTAGTCGGTGTTTGCCGGCAGCGCATTTTCAGCGAGCGCCCATTCGATGCGCTGGGCTGTGCGCTGGCTGCACCAACCTTTGCGCATGCTTGCCCGGGCCATCATGGCGAGACCGATCGCGACGGCGTGGCCGTGGCTCGTGGCAAAATCTGAGAGCTGTTCGATCGCGTGGGCAAAGGTGTGGCCGAGATTCAAGAGCTGGCGCGTGCCTTTTTCAAATTCGTCCTCGCTGACGATTTTGTTCTTGTGACTCACGCAGGCGCTGGCGATCTCCGCAAGATCTGCAGCATCTTTCGTCAGACGTTTGTCAGCGAGCCGGTCAAAGAGGGCGGCATCCATGAGCACGCCGTATTTGATGCTCTCAGCAACGCCGTCGGCAAAGAATGCGTCGTCCATCGTTTGGATGAGATCCACAT
>OLPU01000683.1_pt1 | contig 28699 bp, 26 predicted proteins | sample 1673111 | NCBI WGS metagenome assembly OLPU01 (sample SAMEA3136755, study PRJEB25190) | human gut metagenome | reverse complement strand
GGAACCCGCCGCCTATAAAGAGGCGGGGGACATCTGTTCACGGTTATAAACAATTAAAAGCAGCACGCCATGCGCACTGCTTTATTTTAGCTTACTCTACTATTCTAAAAATCAGTTGATTTTTATTATTCGTCTCTCGGACTATGTTTGCCGCTTTGGCGCCTTTGTTCCTGAGACCTTCCATGCTGCGCGAGCGCCCTGCCTGCGCCTCTGCGCGGCTTGCGCACTGCCTTGACCTCAGACGACGATACCGTAACGGTCTTTTCATGCTTGGATTTGCTTTTCTCAGCGGAGGTGAGCTTTTCTCGCTTTGCCGATCTAATCTGTACCTTTCTGCGCTCTTCTGCCCAGTTTTTGTACAGCCTCCGCAAATCGTCCGCTTCGCCTCCGGCCGCCGGAATCGCCGCGTTGCCTTGACGTGATATGTTCAGCACCAGACCTATCATCGCCATAAACATCAATACGCTGGAGCCTCCGTAGCTTATAAACGGCAAGACCACGCCGGTCGACGGCAGCAATGTGGTCGCAACGCCTATATTTACGAAAACCTGAATAGCTATCATAGCTACAACACCCGAAGCTATAAGCATTCCCGTAAGATCCGGAGCGCGCACCGCAGCCAGCGCTCCGCGCCATATTATCAGCGCAAAGAGAACTATCACCGCTATACCGCCGACAAGCCCGAGCTCTTCTACTATTATGGCAAATATGTAGTCGCTCTCGCCCATTGGCAGATACAGCATCTTCTGCATACTATTTCCCAAACCGCGACCGAAAACGCCGCCCGATGCTATCGAAAGGCGAGCCTGCTCTACCTGCCAGAGGGATTCCTGTCCTGTGTATCCGAGCAGTCTGTTAAGTCTGTATGGTTCCGCTGCGATAAGCACTACTATCGCCAAAGCCATAGCCCCCACCAGCACTCCTATATGGCTCATCCTCGCGCCTCCGAGAATCAGCATACATATCACCAGCGCGCCTATACACATAATAGCGCTGAAGTTAGGCTGTACATAGAGAAGCACGCATATCACCATGAGTATTACCACATACGGCAGCACTCCGCTTTTAAAGCTTTTTATCTTTCGCGGATCGGCGCCTATGCTGCATCCCATGAAAACTATAAGTGCAAATTTAACTATCTCTGAGGGCTGAATGCTTATACCTATGTTTATCCATCTGCGCGAGCCGTTTATCTCCGTACCTATTCCGGGTACAAAAACCAGCAGCAGCGAAAGTATCGCCAAAACCATGAGCACTCTATATATCTTCAAATTAGAAAATCTGGACGTCACGCCTTTTTTGGAAACAAATCGTATAAACTTATGATAATCAAAATACATAAAGAATATCATAAGCGCCACGCCCAACACTACGCATATCAGCTGTTTTACAAAATAATACGTCGCATCATGGTTGCTGCTCGCGCGAATCTCAGCGGTATAGTAGCTGGAACTGAATACCATGACCAGACCAAAGCACAGCAATATCGCCATAAGCACAATAAGCGAATAGTCGAAAGACTTTTTGTATTTAACTTCCCTTGCTTTCCCTCTGCCCTGATCCTGCCTCTGCCTTTTGTTTCTGTGTTCTTCGAAGGACAGTACATTCTCCCTCACTCTGTCATCTCCCTTCGCTCACCAGTTGCTTGAATACTCTGCCTCTTTCTTCGAAATTAGTAAACATGCCCCAGCTTGCACAAGCAGGCGAAAGCAGAACAGTATAGCCCGCCTCGGCTCGCTCCGTCGCCTTTTCCACAGCATCCTCAAAGCCGTCTGCGAGTATGACGTCGCCCTTGAACCCGGCTTTTTGCGCCGCATCAAAGAGCTTCTGTCTTGTCTCTCCCATGAGTACAACTGCTTTAATATTTTCCGTCATGTCCTCAAACATCGGCTCAAACTCGCTGTGCTTGTCAAATCCGCCCAGCAGCAGCACCGTCGGCGTTTTCATCGCGAGGACTGCTTTTATTGTAGCGTCCGGGTTCGTTCCCTTTGAGTCGTTTACAAATCTTATTCCGTCTCTTTCGCAAACAAATTCTATTCTGTGCTCCACGCCTTTGAACGTGCGCAGAGTGTGCGCTATAATATCCGCCGACACTCCCATAGACGCCGCGAGACAAACCGCCGCGAGCGCATTTTCCAAATTATGATCCCCCGGAATATATATCTCTTCGGGAGCGCATATGTCAATTTCTTTGTCGTCCTGCTTATATACTATGCGTCCGTTTTTTATAAAAGCACCCTGATCGACCTCTGTCTTTCGGCTGAACCACAACACCCTGGACGGCAGCTGGAAGCATTGAGCCGCCGTCGCGGGCTCGTCATAATTGAGTACGCCGAAATCATCCTGAGTCTGATTTTCAAACATACGGACTTTGCACTGTGCGTAGTACTCCATAGTGCCGAATCTATCCATATGATCTTCTGTTATATTCAGCAAGGCGCACGAACGCGGATGAAATTTATCTATCGTCTCCAGCTGGAGAGCGGCCGTTTCTGCTACTATAACATCTCCCGGCTTTGTCTCAAGAGAATGCTCCGTAATCGGAATGCCTATATTACCCAGTACGAAGGTGTTTCTCCCCGCGTTTTTAAATATCTCGCCTGTTAGAGACGTAGTAGTTGTCTTGCCGTTCGTCCCTCCGATGCAGACGAAATCCGCTTCGCTCGTCATGTAGCCCAGCTCTATCTCGCTGATAACAGGCTTTCCGCTTTTCATCGCCGTCTGTATGAAGTCAAGCCTCGTCGGTACGCCGGGGCTGAGCACCAGCATATCGCAGCTCTCTGCCACTGCGTTTGCATCTCCGCCCAAGGCCAGCTCGCATTTATCCGCAAGCTCTCCCAGCTCAAACTCCGTTTTTGCATCATACAGCACAGGCTTGGCGCCTATCTCCAAAAGCAGCGCGCCGGCCGCAATTCCGCTGCTAGCCATTCCTACTACCATAACTCTCCTGCCGCGCAGGCTATCTATAAACTCTTTTTTTTCCTTCGCATTAGCCATATTTCAACATCTTCTCTCTATAAAAATATCTATAAACCTGTTTATCTTTTTTAATTTCAAATTTTATTTTCACAAATTTCCGAACATCTGTTAAAAAGTCAGCGCAAACAGCACAATCAGGCACATTATCACAGATACGATAGTGTACATAGCCACAACCTTAGTCTCATGCATACCTTTAAGTTCAAAATGGTGGTGCAGAGGAGCCATCTTGAAAATCCTCTTGCCGTGCGTAAGCTTAAAATAGCCAACCTGAAGTATGCAGGAAACGCTGGACGCCACATACATAAGCCCCATAAAAGGTATCAATATCTGCATTCTGGATATTATAGACAGCATGCAGAGCGCCCCTCCAAGGAAAAACGCACCCGTGTCGCCCATGAAAACCTGCGCAGGATAAGAATTAAAACGCAGGAATCCCAATATCGCGCCCGCAAGCACAGCCGCGAATATCATCAGATCTTTCGCCCAGATGTAAGTTCCTATCAAAGAGAAGAATATGATTACATACGTCGCTGCGTTCACCAAAGTAACGCTTCCCGCCAAACCGTCCAAACCGTCCGTAAGATTTACACTGTTCGTAAGAGCAAGTATTACGAATACATTAAACGGTATGTACCACACGCCCATATGCCATACTTTGTCTGCAATGGGTATGTATATCCCGTCGCCTATGCTGGGATCGTTGTACGCAAACAGCGCGATAAGTATGGCGAACAGAAACTGAAGGAAAATCTTCTGCCATGGCCTCAATCCCAGCGAGCGCCTTTTTAAAACTATTATCATATCGTCTATCAGACCGATCAATCCGTATGCCAAAGCGCCGAAAAGCGCAATCCAAGCATACATGGTGATCTGACCGGCGAATATCACCAGCGTAAGCACAGCCGCCAGCATCATGATTATGCCGCCCATAGTAGGCGTACCTTCTTTTTTCAAATGCGACTGAGGTCCGTCATCTCTGACGTGCTGACCTGCTTTGAGACTTCGCAAAGCAGGTACTATAAACTTCCCGCCTACTATCGCTATTGCAAAAGAAACTATTATTGCCAGAATAAGTGTCTGCATTTCCCAATCCCCCGTGTGTTAGTGGAGCGTCACTCCGCACTTTATTATAACTCAGCATAGTAAAAAATTCAATCCAATATGAACCAAAGCGCGAACGCAGATGCAGGAAAGTCACAAGTACATTATATGCGTACCTGACACGAATTATGACAGCTATTATTGTTCAGCTTCTTTTCTGCAGCATTTAAATATCCAGCCCATAATTTTTCTGCAAAAAGGACCGACAGCGAGTATTTGCAGCGGATATGCCATTGCAAAATTCAAAACCACGGTTTGCAGCCATATGACAGGCAGGTTGACAGTAATTCCCGAAGATTCTATCGTTCCAAGCATACTCATAAGAGGCACCATAGTGCATACAGTAAAGGTCTGTATACATAATATAATAAATATCGGTCTGTCCGCGGGCGTTGCCACCTTGAATGCGAAGCGTTTGGATACTCTGCCCGCAATAAAATATGCACACAGAAAGCCTATCGCCCACTCCAAAGGAAAAGAGCGCGCCGCGTGAGCAAAGGATGCGTATGTCAGCCCTCCGGTATTTATCGCAACATTGTATACGCCCATTATAAATATCATAATCCACGATGTGACTGCGGTAAAAACCGCTTCTTCCATTTTGTTTTTAAACATTTTTCCTCCAAAATTATATAGTATTTAAAAAAATAAATGCCGCCCCGCCGTCCGACATTAGCAGGGTGACATTTATTGTCATAGTTATCTCTATTTATTTTTTAATTCTCTGTCAATTTCTCGAACCGCCATTCCCGCCGAAAAGACGAAGAACATACAGGAACAGATTTATAAAGTCCAGATAAAGCTGAAGCGCTGATATTACGGATGCCTTCTTCAGCATGACGGGATCATACTGGAAGCCGTAATAAAAGGCTTTGATTTTCTGAGTATCATATGCCGCAAAGCCCAAAAAGACCGCAACGCCCGCCAAATTTATCAACAGACTCATCCCTGATAGATTCAGGAAAAAGCTAAGCAGCGCCACCAGAATCAGGCCGAACAGCCCGAACATCAGCACCTTGCGCCAACTCGAAAGATCCTGCTTGGTCACATAGCCAAACACGCCCATTATTCCGAATATTACTGCGCTGACCGCAAATATATATACGCACTCCGCTACATTGTATGTCAAAAATACGCTGGAGAACGTTATGCCGTTTATCGCAGAATAGACCAGAAACAGCACTCTCGCCGCTCCTGCGGAGATCTTGTTAATCGACGCCGTAAGCGCTATTACTATTATTATCTCCACCAGCAATATTATCCAACATGCCGCCCTGGTCCCATACACCAGCTTGAGCATAGACGGCGAGCTGATCGTAATCATTGAAATTATAAATGTAACCGCCAGACCTAAAAACATCCAAAGATATGTTTTGGCAGTATATTTTCCTACTGATAACGCGCTTTTGCGAGCTTCACTGGGATCTACAAATCCTACAGGCATCTTCTTTCACTCCATTTCGTTTTTTGCTAATTTTTCTTTATACAATACTATCATCTTTTATTTCTCGGGTCAACAGCATTTGCGCTAAAATTTGGTGTAGAAACGGTGAAGAAAGCATGCTATACTTTACTTAAAATAATACGCCCGTTTGCTTCCGTATCCGCCGTTCGATAGGAGAACAACCTAAGTAAATGCCGGTACATTTTTTCAAGGAGAAAAACATGCAGAAATTAAAAACCTTCGCTCTTTTAACCGGAGGCACTTTGATTACCGTTACAGGAATTTACTTTTTTAAATTCCCTAACAACTTTTCTACCGGAGGAGTCTCCGGAATTTCACTCATTCTCAGCTCGCTGTTTCCCTCAATCTCCGCAGGTACATTCGTATGGATAATCAATATACTGCTTCTCATCCTCGGACTAATCATCGTAGGCAGAGACTTCACCGTAAAAACAGTGTATTGCAGCCTTTTGATGTCCTTTTCTCTTCGCCTTCTGGAGATAATACTCCCCCTGAACGCGCCGCTGACAAATCAGCCCTTCCTCGAGCTTTGCTTCGCGGTGCTTCTCCCTGCCATAGGTTCGGCAATTCTTTTTAACTGCGCCGCCAGCACGGGAGGGACCGACATAACCGCCATGATACTCAAAAAATACACCTCATTAAACATAGGGCGAGCTCTTTTAATAGTAGACATAGGCGTTACGTTCAGCGCGTTTTTCGTTTTTGGTATAACAGTCGGCATGTTCTCCGTTCTCGGTCTCGTAGCCAAAACCGTGGTTGTAGATAACGTAATAGAAAGTTTCCACATGTCAAAATATTTGTTTATAATTACCAACAAACCTGACGATGTGGGTAACTTTATCACGAAGTTTGTACATAAGGATGCCACCACTTGGGAATGCCGCGGTTTTTATACAGGTGAATCGCGCACGCTCATGCTCACCGTTATGCGCAGATCGCAGGCGCTCTTCGTCCGCAAATACGTTCGAGAGATAGACCCGAATTCATTTATAGTTATGTCCAACTCAAGCGAAATTATCGGCAAAGGATTCCGTAATCAATTTTGACAAATTTAGCAAAGCCTGACGAACTGAATCGTCAGGCTTTTTATCTTTAGTATATTTTTCGGAGATCTGCTTATGAATCTTTCCCTTCGTTCATTCTTGCCGCATTCTGTTCAAATGTCTTGTCAAGAGATTCAAAGAATTTGTCAAGAGAGGCGATCTGATCAGGATCTACGACAGCGACCGCTTTTACATCGTCTCTGGAGACTACGGTGTATTTTGCACCGCTCGCCTGCCAATAGTGAATACTTGGGGAACCGAGTGTCATCTGATCGGAAAAACCGAGCAGATAGTCTGCACTGACGTTCAGCACGCGGACAACATCGCGGATGAAGTCAATGTCAGGGCGTCTCTTCTCGTTTACATAACGAGAAACCGTGGCTTCTGTCACGCCTGTTTCTTTAGCAAGTTCTTTCTGACGCATATTGCGCAGTTCCATAGCGTGAACCAATCTGCTTCCAAATGTTTTGTACATGTCCTCTTCTCCTAAATCCTGCATTATTGCTCTGCCACACAATCAGCAGGGAGTTACATACGGGATTAAGCGAGTTACCGTGTTTCCATATTAGCAATATGCTGACCATACATATTTTTAATATACTCTGCTATATCGTGTGGTAAAACCATAATACTATTATTCCCTAAAAATGCTAATTTGTCAAGTATTCTGTATGGAAATCAACTAGAAAATAAATATTAATTTTTTTCTTAGCTTATTCTGTCTGCAAAAACTATCCTTAAAAAATACAGGAACGAGCAGAAAATAAATACCCATTAGGCAATTTTAGTAAGCATTTGCATTTATATTCATTCTTTGCCTTTATTTTACTATCGTATAGACTTTTTCTACAGGCAGTTTTAGAGGGCTTTTTTGGTTTTCTTCAGGTATTCCGGTGGATATCATAGCTACCATATAAAACCCGAAATCCTCGCTCATATCAATTTTGCTTTCCAAACCTATCTCTTTTTTCAGAACTTCTGTTATTCCCTCAGCTGCATAATTTGCGCTGGTCAGCCAGCATGAGCCATAGCCCAGGTCTACAGATTTAAGTATAAAGTTTTCGACGCTGGCGCCCAGCCCTTGAAGTCCCGGATTTGTACGATTCGTCAGCTCTTCGCCTATCTCATCCGGATATCCCGCAGTACGCATTTCATAATAGCCTGTCGGTCTGTATGTTCTGGAAAATACCACCGTAAGCAACGGCGCCTTCAGGAAAAACAGCGTAAGATGCTTGCAAAACTTGCGCAATCTATCGCCTGTGCCGTCTGCCTCGTCCATTCTATGCGCTATTTCTTCATTTTTTACTAATATTGCATCTGCTATTTTCTGCTTCAGCTCATCATTTTTTATGCATACATAATACCAGTTTTGAATATTCTTTCCGGATGGAGCTTTATGAGCCGCCGCTACCATCTCAGCTATATGTTCATCCGGAATATCTCCTTCTTTATACTTTCGTATACTTTGTCTTGCGTCAATTACCTCTTGCAGCTGCATAATATCTCCTCATCTCCTAAATTCTAATTTCTATTTTATATATTTAATTTTACCACTTTGTCCGCAAGCCTATATGTAGTTTTTATGAAATTTATATCCCAAATACTCCTTACTCATTCTATAGACTTTTCCTGACAAAAGTGCTAAACTGGCATTGTATGGTTTTTAATGCTTGACAACTATATTATGCACATTTTCGGACATAATATCTCAGAGAAAATGGAGTTGAATCTTTATGAGAAAAACCAAAATAATTTGCACACAAGGTCCCGCAGTAGACAGCGATGAAATGGCGCGCAAGCTCATACTTGCGGGCATGGACTGCGCGCGCTTTAATTTTTCGCACGGCACTCACGCAGAGCATAAAGTGCGCATAGACAGAATTAAGCGTCTGCGCAAAGAGCTCGGCGTATGCACGGCGACTATGCTCGACACCAAAGGACCTGAAATCCGCGTCCGCAATTTTAAAGACGGCGCGACCGTACTTACGGAAGGTCAGGAATTTACACTCGACACGGACGATTCTCTCGGAGACAACACGCGCATAGGCCTGACTTATCATCATCTAGCGGAACACGTAAAACCGGGGACTGTAATACTGATGGACGACGGCAAGCTGGGTCTGGAAGTTCTGAGCGCCGACGCAGCTAAAGCTTCTGTACTTTGCAAAGTCACTACCGGCGGAAAGCTCTCCAATCACAAAAGCATCAACCTCCCGGGAAATCCTATACCAATGCCCTATATCAGCAAAGCTGACAAAAGCGATATTCTCTTTGGAATTGAGCAGGAAGTCGACTTTATCGCTGCCAGCTTCGTCCGCTCGGCGCAGGACGTACACGACGTGCGCAAACTGCTTAAAGAAAACGGCGGCGAATCTATTCAGATAATCAGCAAGATAGAAAACAGCCAGGGCGTTGATAACCTCGACGAGATAATAGAAGCTTCGGATGGAATCATGGTAGCGCGCGGTGATCTCGGAGTAGAGATACCTTTTCGCGAGATACCCGCCCTTCAAAAATTAATGATAGAAAAATGCATCTATTCCGGCAAAATAGTAGTAACCGCAACGCAAATGCTGGAATCTATGACGCACTCTCCCCGGCCCACACGCGCCGAGGTTTCCGACGTAGCCAACGCAGTTTATGACGGCACAACTGCAATTATGCTTTCGGGCGAATCTGCCGCCGGCAAATTCCCCGCCGAAGCTGTTCGCACTATGGCGGAAATAGCCGAGTACACTGAATCGAGCATAGACTACCGAACAGAGTTTGTGCGCGACAGCTACACTCTGGGGAAGAATATGGTAGATACGGCATGCGTCGCGGCCTGCGATGCAGCCAAATATATAGACGCCAAGGCTATAGTCAGCGTAACCCGCTCCGGCCGCACAGCCGCTTTTTTATCAGATTTCAAACCCAATTGCCCCATAATAGCGCTCTGCTCGACAGACCGCGGAGTACATCAGCTCAATTTGCGCTGGGGCGTCACCCCTATTCCCTCAAAGCATCACGATTCTTATGAAGCGTTATACAATGCTGCTGTCTCCGCCGCTCTGGAATCCGGAATAGTTCAAAAGGGCGATACGGTAGTAGTTGTAACCGGTTCTCGTGTCGGCGAAGGCTCCGTCTCAGACACTATCCGCATAGCCACACTCTAAAAAAGCAGTCACTCTCCGCGCTCATAGAGCTTTTTAAGCTTGCTGAGCGCTCTTTTTTCTATTCTGGAGACATAAGAGCGCGATATCCCCAGGCGGGTCGCCACTTCACGCTGAGGGAGCGGCTCTCCTCCTGATAAGGCATAACGCAGGATTATCACCACCCTCTCTCTGGCTGTAAGCTCAGAGAGATAGCCGCTTATTTTCTCCGCGCCAATTCGCATTATCACCTGTTCGCTCACATCTTCGCCCGAGTATTTGAGTATATCAGACAGGGAAATCGTGCTGCCGTCTTTATCCTCGCCTATTGGCTCATACAGCGATACATCCCCCGCTGTTTTTTTCGTCTTGCGCAAATACATCAGTATTTCATTTGCTATCCTCCCCCCAATGCGTTTTTGATGCACTGAGGGGATTAGTTTTTCCCAGGCAGTCATCCTCCATATCGTCAATATCATAATCGACATCAGAGAAGTTTACTAATTCATCTGTTCCATCAGCATCATCGTTATTATCAGATGCAACAGCAGCAATTTCCGGATATTCGATTTCATCATCTTTGACACCGAACAGAATGACATGAGCGTTGACACCGTCCCATACCACCTTACGTACGATGGTACGAATGGCAGCACGTTTCTGTTCGACAGTCATTTCATCAATACCATCCTTGAAGATCGTCAGCAGCTGACGAAGCAAATCAAATTCAATATCGCTGAGAGCGTGCTGTGAAGTCAGCCCCTCCAGTTCCTGAATACGCTGTCCAAGAGACTGGTATTCTCCATTCAACTGCTCAATTCGTTTGGTTACATGAGCCTTGGCAGGGCTGTCTCCCATATCCACAAGGGAGTCTACCAGAGAATTGATTTTCTTCTCTGTCTCTGCCTTTTCCTTTCGCAGATCATCCAGTCGCTGTTCATAGTCCATGCGATTACCGGTATAAAATCTGCGGCTCTGTTCCAATTGTGCAATGAAAGTATCCTTGTCCTCTGCAAGCATTTTAATCTGCTCGATTACAGCCATATCCAGTGTATTGCCATTGGCATTTTTACTGTTGCATACAGAACGCTGACTGCGTTCTTTCATTTTGCAAACATAGGTGTAAATCACTTTGTCATCCGCAGTTTTGCGCTTGCTCATTTTCGGATACATACGCTCACCGCAGCTACAGAACAACAAGCCAGTCAGAAGTGCTTCATTACTGCGTGGTTTTCTGAAAGATTTGGATTTGTTTCGTTCTAAAGATTCTTGAATCTGTACCCACACTTTACCTGGAACCAAACCCGGATGCTTGCCGACAGATACAATCCACTCGCTTGCAGGCAGGTATTTTGTAGCTCTGCCTTTTTCCTGATCGGTGCGATTGTAAGCCATAATACCGTGCTTGTTGTCAAAGGCATCTTTCTCCGAGAACAGGTCTGTGTCGTTCTGGATGAAGAAATTATAGGCATCTTCATCTGCAATCATATAAACCGGATTCTGCAAAATAGCTTTGATGGAAAATCGGGTAAAGTAATTGTTGTTCTTTGTCTTGATACCTTGTTTGATCAAAGCTGCTTCTGTCAATGTCAGTGAATCTGTTTCTATATACAAGTCATAAATCATTCTGACAATATCAGCTTCATCCGGAATTAGTTTCAGCTTGCAGGCTTTCTTTGATTTACCATCAATGGTAATGCTCTTAACTGCTTCGGAAGCATAGCCAGTAGGTGTTGTGCCACCAAGCCAGCGACCGGTCTTTGCCAGTTCGTGCATATTGTCACGGATACGCTCCGCAATGGTTTCACGCTCCAGCTGAGAGAAAACAGATGCGATATACATCATAGCTCGTCCCATAGGAGTGCTTGTGTCAAACTGCTCTTTAATAGAAACAAAAGAAATATCCAGACGAGCCAGTTCTTCAATCAGGCTGGCAAAGTCACTTATATTACGGCTGATACGGTCAAGACGATAAACTATGATAGCTTTGAACTTACGCTTCTTGGCAGCATCCATCATCTTCTTAAAATCCGGACGATTCAGATTGCCACCGGAAAAGCCCTCATCTTCATATACCACAACTTTATCTACTGCTGCATCGCCAAAATGCACACGAACATATTCTTTACATAGTTCTACCTGATTGCCGATACTTTCACCTTTTCCGGTAAATTTTGACTTACGGGAATAGATAGCTATGATGTCTCCATTTTTCCGCATTTCATATCCTCCTTATCTTGATATGTGATGTGTCTTGTGGTATTATAACATAGCGTATCTATAAAGTAAACAGATTGGAGGTATTTCGATGAAATCATTGTTTGAAGAAATGGGCGGTACATATACATTGGGAGCAGACGGAATGTATTATCCGGATTTGGAACTGCCGGTTGATGAAGAACCCCACTATGGAAAGTATGGTCGTATGCGTAAAGCCTACATAAAAGAGCATCGTCCTTGGCTGTACACAGAGCTTTTGTTCGGAGGTAAACTGGTTTCTCACTTAAATAGCATTGATGATACAGCTCATCAGAGAATGAAACTGCTGATCCAACAAATGCAGGAGCAGCAAGGCGTAAATGAGGAATTAAAAGCTCGTGATCAGATGGGTTGGGTAGGTGCTTGTAATAATATCCGCAATGCTGCGGAAGAAATCGTCTTAAATGAATTGATATATTGTTAAAAATGAAGGCCATCACGGTTCTCTATTTGAGAACCAGTGATGGTCTTTATCTTAATGCGAATTTAATGCCAAAACTGGCATGCTAATGCCCATTTTATGGTTGAAATGCAATAATATAATTAAGAAAACGAACATTGGAGGTGTTGAGATGGGAAAACTGGAACGTAAATTATCCTCCTCACAGATGATCATTCTCGGTTTTGCCACTGTCATATTGTTGGGTGCGCTGCTTCTGATGCTGCCGGTATCCAGTAAAAGTGGAGAGATTACACCGTTTCTGGATTGTCTGCTGACATCGACTTCGGCGGTTTGTGTGACCGGACTTGTGGTTTATGATACGGCGGCACATTGGACAGCGTTTGGGCAGGCAATCATTATTGTGTTAATTCAAATCGGCGGCATGGGCGTTATCACAGTAGCTGCTGCGATTACAATGGCAGCAGGAAAGAAAATCTCCTTGATGCAAAGAAGCACAATGCAGGATGCAATTTCCGCACCGCAGGTTGGCGGCATTGTCCGATTCACTGGCTTCATCTTGAAAGGCATCGTAATTATTGAGCTTTTGGGCGCAGCGATCATGGCTCCTGTGTTCATCGGGGATTACGGATTTGGCGAAGGTCTTTGGATGGCAGTATTTCACTCCATCTCAGCCTTCTGTAATGCCGGTTTTGACATTGTAAATGATGGTATTCTGTTCAATTCTTTGATGGGATATGCTGCGAATCCAATTATCAATCTGGCAATCATACTACTGATTATCATCGGCGGACTTGGATTTTTGACTTGGAGAGATATTTGCACCAATGGCATCCACATAAAGCGATACCGTATGCAAAGCAAAGTTATCCTTACTGTTACCTCAGGATTGATACTGATTCCAACGGCCTACTTCTTCTTTTTTGAACTGGCACATCTTCCGTTTGCAGAACGCTTTTGGGGATCCTTGTTCCAAGCGGTTACACCGAGAACAGCAGGCTTTAACACCGTGGACTTGAATGCAATGAGCGAAACTGGACAGATGATTACATCATTGTTGATGATCATTGGCGGTGCGCCCGGTTCTACGGCAGGAGGTATGAAAGTTACTACCTTTGCAGTAATGATATCTGTCGCAGCGGCAGTCTTTCAAAAACGTCAGAATGGCCGTTTCTTCGGGCGACGCATCGATGATGATACCGTAAAAAATGCGGCAACGGTGTTCTTTATGTATATTTCGTTATTTCTTCTTGGTGGCATGGCAATCAGTAAACTGGAAAATCTTCCGCTTGTAACTTGCCTGTATGAAAGTGCATCGGCGATTGGCACAGTCGGTTTGACACTGGGTATCACACCGGAACTTGGAGCTATAAGCAAACTGATTCTGATTGCACAGATGTATATTGGCAGAGTTGGTGGGCTGACGCTGATCTTCGCTACACTGCCGGCAACAAAAAACACATTATCAAAACTCCCTGTCGAGAAAATCTCGGTAGGTTAAGAACAAGGAGGTTCTGTTATGAAATCGGTATTATTGATTGGTCTTGGACGATTTGGCAAGTTTATTGCTATGAAACTGCACGCTATGGGACATCAGGTTATGGCAGTAGATACCAGTGAGGAACGTGTAAATGCGCTACTTCCTTATGTTACCAATGCACAGATTGGGGACAGCACCAACGAAGAATTCCTTGCTTCTCTGGGTATTGACAATTACGATTCCTGTATTGTTGCCATTGGAGATAACTTCCAAAACTCTTTGGAAACCGCTTATCTTCTGAAAGAATTGGGCGCTAAAAAGGTTATTGCCCGTGCATCTCGTGAGATACAGGAAAAGTTTCTGCTACGTAATGGCGCAGATGAAGTGGTCTACCCTGAAAAGCAGTTGGCTGCATGGACAGCGATCCGTTGTTCCTCTGAGAATATCTTGGAGTACATTGAACTGGATGACGAATACGCTATTTTTGAATTGGAAATCCCACTTGAGTGGAATGGAAAAACCATTGTACAGTTAGATATTCGTAAAAAGTTTGGCATCAACATCCTTGGTATCCGTGAGAACGGAAGATTAAATATGAGCATTACGCCGGATACCGTGCTTGGTCGAAATAAATCGATTCTTGTGTTAGGACAGGAAAAAGCCGTTCACAAGTGCTTCCGCATATAATCAATCCTTTTTCAAATCAGGCTAAGGAGGTGTTCTTGATGAAGGATCTGTTTTTAATACTAATTCTGTTGGCAACTTTTGCATTTGGATACTATGTTGTAGTAAGATTCGGAGATTTCATCGAAGAAAACCAACGCCTAATCGCCGAAGGTAACCGAAATAACCAATGCAAGATTTGTATTGCAGCAGAAACCCCGATGCTGTTGAATTCCATTGCATCTGCATTAGAGAGCTGTTCTGAATCTGCTCCCCATATTGAGTTCTTTCTCAGTAGTGGACAAATCAATCGTCTCTTAGATAAACTGATAAATGAACGTATCGACATTCTTCTTCTGGCAGATGACAGCACAGAACCTTTGGGGCAACAATATGCTTCTGTTCTGATTCCATACGAAAAGACAAAGATGCTGGTAGCCACGCTTGGTATAACGGTTGAAAATCTGGATGAGGAAAAATGGATTCGTGTTGTTTGGAAAAAGAGTTTGAAATCAAAAAATCGTGACCGAGTAATTACAGCATTGGAAATGGAACATTGTAGACTAAAATGCGGATATGCTGACTATTTAGACTGATTGTTCACATTTTCGAGGTAGAAATCAGGACTTTTGTATGGTAGAATCTATTACAAAATTGGAGGTGAGGATAATGAACAAACTAAATAACATTAACAGCAAGCAGGATCATATCCTCGCCTGTCTGTCGTCGGCACCGTCCAATGCAAAGATCATTCGTACCGCCGCAAGAATGGCAAAAGCCTTTGACAGTCAGTTTACAGCATTATTCGTTGAAACACCGGATTTTGCAGTGGCTACCGACGAAAATAAAAAGCGATTGGAGGAAAACCGCAAGCTGGCTGAACAGCTTGGAGCGACTATCGAAACGGTATATGGCGACGATATTCCGTACCAAATCGCAGAGTTTGCCCGCATCTCCAGTATTACTCGAATTGTTTTGGGCCAAAGCTCCGTTACCCAAAAGCATCTGTTTGGAAAGCCGACATTAACACAACTTCTGTTGTCCTATGTACCAGAGCTGGATATTCATATCATTCCAGATAAGGCAGCAGATACGACCTATCATCCCAAAAAGGCGAGGAAATACCATCACGAGCAAATCGTAAAAAACACTGTAAAGAGCGCTCTGATTCTGTTTGCGGCAACATTACTCAGTTTGTTGTTTCACGAGATAGGCTTTACCGATGCAAATATTATCATGGTGTATATTCTTGGTGTGTTGCTGACGTCTATTGCCACATCCCATCAGATATACAGCTTGATTTCATCCATAGCCAGTGTATTTATCTTTAATTATCTGTTTACAGTACCTCGATTCTCGCTCGCAGCTTACGATACCGGTTATCCGGTAACATTCGTAGTTATGTTTTTAACGGCGTACATCACAGGTACATTTGCCATTCGATATAAAGAACAGGCACGACAATCAGAGAAAATCGCCAAACGAACAAAGATACTTTTTGATACAGATCAGCTTTTGTCTAAGGCAGAAAACAAATTAGCCATTCTGCAAACTGCCGGACAGCAGATCAACAAGCTGCTCGGACGAAGTATAGTCATTTTTGACCACGAAGGTGGACGATTATCTGAACCGATACTTTTCATTTCGGATGAACAGCGATTTTACGATGAAGAAACAGAACTTGCGATTGCAGAGTGGGTTCTTCAGAACAATCATAATGCCGGAGCTACAACAAAGAACTTCCCGGATGCACAGTATCTGTATCTTGCTGTTCGTGTCAATGAACGAATATATGGTGTCGTGGGAATTGATGCAATGGCAGGTGCTTTGGATGCATCAGAGCAGGGCATCCTTTTGTCTATTCTCGGTGAAACAGCGCTTGCACTGGAAAATGAGAAGAATATCAGGGAAAAAGAAGCTGCAGCAATTCTGGCAGAGAGTGAACAACTTAGAGCTAATCTGCTGCGAACCATCTCCCATGACTTACGCACTCCGCTGACAACGATTTCCGGTAATGCAAGCAATCTTTTACACAACAGTCATAGCTTTGATGATGAAACCAAACAGCAGATTTATGCAGATATTTACGATGACTCCATGTGGTTGACCAACCTGGTGGAAAATCTTTTGTACTCTACTCGTATCGAAGAAGGTCGCATGATGCTGAAGACCTCTCCAGAGCTGGTTTCTGAAATCATCGAGGAAGCGATGCAGCATATCCGCCCCAATGCAAAAAAGCATTCCATCACTGTGAATTATGGGGATGATTTACTGATGGTACGGGTAGATGCAAAGTTGATCGTACAGGTCATCATCAATCTTGTGGACAATGCACTGAAATACACACCTTCGGACACCTTGATTAGTATCAGTGCTGAATGCAAGAACGGGATGGCGGAAATCAAAATCGCTGACACCGGCAAGGGCATCAGCGACGTGGAAAAAGAAAAAATATTTGATAAATTTTACAGCGGCGAACATAAAATAGCGGATAATCGCCGCAGTCTTGGGCTGGGTCTGTACCTCTGCAAAGCTATTGTGGAGGCACATGGCGGATCAATCCATGTTACGGACAATTTACCGCATGGTTCTGTGTTCCGTTTTGCCCTTCCGCTGGAGGAGGTAATAATACATGAAGAAATTTCAAATCCTCGTTGTGGAGGATGATGCTCCGGTACGCAATCTGATAACTACAACATTAAGAGCACATGATTACCGCTTTATTACATCAGGCACCGGTGAAGGAGCCGTGATGGAAGTAGCTTCTCATAATCCTGACATAATTTTACTGGATTTGGGACTACCAGACATTGATGGAGTGGAAGTAATACGCCGTGTCCGTAGCTGGTCAAACGTTCCAATCATTGTTATCAGCGCAAGAGCTGAGGATAATGATAAAATTGATGCACTGGATGCCGGTGCAGATGATTATTTAACAAAACCGTTCTCTGTTGAAGAATTACTGGCACGTCTGCGTGTTACCCAGCGCCGCCTTACACTGATACAAAATGTGAGCAATGAACAGGCGGTCTATCAAAACGGTCCACTTCGAATTGACTATTCTGTGGGTTGTGCTTATCTGGGTGACAATGAGCTGTCTCTGACTGCAATGGAATATAAGCTGCTGTGTTTACTTGCACGAAACACAGGCAAGGTATTGACACATCGTTTTATTTTACAAAATGTATGGGGAAGCAGTTGGGAGAATGACATTGGTTCTCTGCGTGTTTTTATGGCAACTCTGCGAAAAAAGCTGGAGAAAACCCCTGGCGCTCCACAATACATCCAGACTCATATTGGCGTTGGATATAGGATGCAGAAGGTGGAATAATGCTAAGAAACAGTTAAAAAATCTCTACTTACCCTTTGTTGATGGAGTTATTGTTGACATAGCCAGAGAGCTATTCTATAATAAAAAATATTATATTGTGGGAAAGAAGGTGAAATCACAAAATGGATACAAGCGACAGTTGTCCTGACCCTAACCGATGCAATTACAAAATCTATTTGTTCAGATATAGAAGTTAAGACACGACCCGTGCATTGGAATCCATGCATGGGCTGTGTCTTTTGCTTTTTTGAAGATAGTATATTGTTATTGCAGAAAGAGGTTAAAATGTTAGTATTGTTTTTATTACAGATTATATTGATTGCATTAAATGCAGTTTTTGCTTGTGCAGAGATTGCGGTACTTTCCATAAACGAAACAAAATTGGAAAGGATGGCGGATCAAGGAGATAAACGAGCAAAACGCCTGTTCCGTCTGACAAGAGAGCCTGCCAAGTTTCTGGCAACCATTCAGGTGGCAATCACATTGTCTGGCTTCCTGGGTTCCGCATTTGCGGCGGATAACTTCTCTGAGCCATTGGTGGATTGGGTAATTAATCTGGGGATTACTGTTCCCAGGGCTACACTGGACACCATCGCCGTTGTTTTGATCACTTTGATTTTGTCCTATTTTACTCTGGTCTTTGGCGAACTGGTTCCCAAGCGAGTGGCGATGAAAAAAGCAGAAGCATTGGGACTGGGCATTTCCGGTTTAATTAGCAGCATCTCCATCGTGTTCAAGCCTATTGTATGGTTCCTATCTGCTTCTACTGATGCTGTTCTGCGACTTCTGGGCATTGATCCTAACGAAGCAGACGAACAGGTCAGCGAGGAAGAAATTCGCATGATGGTAGATGCTGGCAGTGAAAAGGGTGCTATTGACGAGCAGGAAAAAGAATTCATCCAGAATGTCTTTGAATTTGACGACCTGACCGCAAGGGAAATTGCTGTCCATCGTACAGATGTTACTATGCTGTGGGTCGAAGATTCTATGGAAGAATGGAACAAAACCATCCATAACAGCCGTCATACTCTTTATCCCGTTTGCGGAGATTCCGCAGATAACATTATCGGTATTCTGAATGCCAAGGATTACTTCCGCTTAGACGATAAAGGACGAGAATGTGTGATGCAGAATGCTGTCAAAGCTCCTTTTTTCGTTCCCGAAACTATTAAGGCAGATGTCCTATTCCGCAAAATGAAAAAAAGCAGGAATATCATGGCCATCGTGCTTGATGAATATGGCGGTGTTGAAGGTATTGTGACATTAAACGACCTGATTGAACAGTTGGTTGGTGATTTAGGTGAGGACACTGCTGAGGAAGCCGCAGCAGAACCCCATGTCGAGCAAATGGATGAAAATATCTGGGCTATCATCGGCAATGTGGAACTATATGACATTGAACGGGCTTTGGGTGTGGATATTGGTATGGAGGATGTGGACACTTTCAGCGGACTTGTATTTGGCGAGCTGGATATGATTCCTAACGATGGGGAGCAGAATATCGAACTGGACTTCAAGGGGCTACATATCCATATTACTCATATCGAAAACCACCAGATTTCTAATGCTTTGATTAGCAAGTTGACCCTTTTGGAACCAGACACAGAATAATTTCGTTGCTGTGACACAATTAAAAAGCGGGAGTGCATTTTTACGATGCACTCCCGCTGATTTTGTTAGCGTTCTCTGTCTTTCTGTTTTTTTAGGGGGTGGTTCTGCCTGCGTTCTTGTTGGAACTTGCGCTGTTGCTCCTGTTTCAGTTGCTGAATTTTCTGTCCCTCGGCGTATTCGTCCAGCATAAGGGAAACCTCCCGTCTTCCGTCAACCACGGTTGTATAGCTATATTCGTCGGTATATCGTTCCTGTAATTTGTGTACAGCATCCTGCTCCATTTCGGGACGGATAGCCCGTCGTGCATTGTACAGGTCGATGGGATCAAAGTCTGCCGCCTGTTCCTGTAGTGAAGCAAATTCTCTCTGTGCTGCATCCAGCTCGGCAGAGAACTGTACCTCCTTGGCTTCCAGATTTTTCAGTGTATCTTTCATGGTGGACACGCTGGTTTTTACTTTCTTTACTTCCTTATCGTCAGCACAGTCCAACTGGTTCAAAAGCATAGTTCGTTCAGAACGTAGTTCTTCCAGATCTTCGGTTAGCTCTGTAATGCACTGGGATAGCTCCATCTGCTTCTTGACATAAAAAATGGAGGTACCTTTCTTTTCAGAGCGAAGGGATTTCTGCTCGCTGCTCTTTTCTCTGATTTCCTGTTTCAACTCCGCATAGCGCTCCAGGATAGGATCTGCGGCATCAACATATCTGGAAATGCTGCTCTTGCCTTTGCGGATATACCCAAGCTGATAACAGAAAATAATCATCTTCGCACGCAGAGATTCCATTGCTTTAGCAAGGGAGGGAATGGTATTTTTTACTGCATCCATCAGTTTCTTGACAGATGCCTTCACTTCTCGCAGCAGGGCATTGTCTGCCTTGATTTGACGGTTCAGCTCACAGCGGTCAGAAACAATTCCTATTGATTCCAGTTTTCTTGCATGGTAGCCTTCGTGTACGGTGGGCTGTTCGGTCAGTCCTCTGGCGGCATGGCTGCGGCAGTCTACACGATCAGCAATACCATGGCGTTCCTGTTCCTCATTGATAATCATTTCCCAACTCTTACGCCACGCAAATATCTGTTCTTCGCTGTTCCAAAGCTCTGTAAGAGGGTTTTGTCTCCCATAACGGGTACTTTTAGGTGTCTTTGATGTTCTTATACATCCCTCAATTTTCTCAGCTTGAGATGGGGTTAAATACTCCTTTTTCTCCCCAAACTGATACATATATTGTTTCTCCCAGCCTTGTGTTTTGGCAGTTTTGAACTCATCAGCGATAAAACCACGTTCTTCGCAGCCACGCTTGCAAAGGTATTCTTTCTGGGTCTTTGCCTGCCATTTGCCATGTTCATCCAAGGGGCGCATGGTGAAAAGAATATGGCTATGTGGATTATGCCCCGGGGGGTACGGGTCGTGGATATTCACATCCGCACACATACCGAGATCTGTTCCCTGTTCTCGGATAAAACGCTCCAACATACCTTTCCAGTCATCCAAGGACAGATCCGATGGCAGAGCAACTACAAGCTCCCTTGCCAGTCGGCTGTCCTTTGTTTTTTCTACGGACTCCACCGCTTCCCATAGCACTTGCCTGTCTTTCCATTCTTCCGGTGCATACTGCGGCAGGAAGACTTCGCTATACAGACAGCCTTGCTTTCGGGTGTAATCGTGGGTCAGTCCATCGTAATCGTTGTAGAGTCGGGAGCAGGATGCGTAAGCAGCAGCCGCTATGACAGAACGGCCTGCACCACGGCTCACAACTTTTGTTTCCAAATGGAAAAAGTTCACTATTTTCCTCCTTCCTGTGCCGCAGCACATTTTTGTTTCTTTTTATGAAAAAGAAAATAGGTGCAGTCGGATGCTGCGCCTATCTCTGCGACAAAGCTGCCTGTGGCAGGTTTTCGCAGGCAGTTGACGCAAGGTAGGGTACAAATTGTACCCTTACTTACAAACGCTATAGCGATTGTACTTGTGGAAACTGCGTGGGCAATGACAGCAATTTGAAAAAGTGTGACATTGTACATAAGGCTCCATAGGAGCCGCAAAGCCTCGCAGAGCGCACGATCCCGAAGGGGATACCACCGCCCATTTTATGGGTGGTGAGTAAGTGCGCCCTTCGGGATAGCAGCAAAGCTGCCAGTATTATGCGTTCAATCGCTTTTTCAGTTCTATCTTCACGTCATCAAGCTCCATAGTCTGAACTTCCGGGAATACACTTTCCAATACAGCTCCCATCTGGATCAATCGTCTGGTTCTTGCTTTTCGCTCTTTCTGGCGGTTGCGGGCTTCAATCGCTTCCATTCTGTGCTGTGCCTGCAATAATTTCTTTTCATCTTCGGTCGTCATAGGTCTGTTATTTGCCATAAAATCTCCTTTCTGGTATCGGTGTGGTGCTGTAACCCGGTGTAGATGGTGCAGATACAATTCGCTTTGTAATCCCAAGGTTATCTGCGTACTGGTTGGCGAATTGTTCAGCACCATCGACTGTAAAATTAAGTACCGGAATTTAGTATTTTTCGTACTTCCTGCATATTTGCGGCTGCGTTCAGCTCTCGAATATTCTGATTGTTGATTTTCAAAGGAACACAACGCTCCAATACTCGGTCATAAATTCTGGCTCTTGCCAGATCTTTCGGATGCTTCAGTTCATCCAAAGTCAAATTCGTGGTTACAATCAAAGGTTTCTTGCTTCGATAACGGCTGTCAATCACATTGAACACCTGCTCCAAAGCAAATTCTGAGCTACGCTCAATGCCCAAATCATCAATAATCAGCAGACTGTATTTGTTGAAGCTGTCAATGAACTGGTTTCTATCATCGGAATACATTCCGGTCAGCGTATTCAGGATTCTGGAGAAATTGGTCATCAGAACCGGAATACCTTTATCTAACAGAGCATTTGCGATGCACCCTGCGAAAAAAGATTTACCAGTTCCAACATCTCCCCAGAGAAGCAGGCCCAAGGACTTCGCTTTCATTTCCTCCCAATGTGTCACATAATCATGTGCTTTCTGTATTTCCGGATTGTAGCCTTTATCATTAGCGAAGTTGTAATCATGCAGAGATTTGTCCTGCAAGCCGTTTGCCCTAAGTCGGGACACCTGTATGAGAAATTCCTGATGTTTACGTTCTGCTTCTTCTTTGTCATATTCTTCCTGCTGACAACGGCAACGAACCGTAGGGAGGAATACTCGCTCCTTCAGTTCAATTCGGTGCTGTCTGGGGGTGTGGCATTTGGAGCAATAGATCAGTCCGTCAGCTTCATTCAGATATTCATCCTTTGCCAGCTCTCTTGGCTGAAATAAATCGCCCACGGTATTTGCTATTGGTTTCATAGGCTTTCGTCCTCCTTACATTCATAGGTTCGTATGACAGGAGCAGGATGGTCTTGTAACGCCCAGCTTCGTATGGTAGCTGCATGGTTGGCATATTGCTTTCCGCTGGATACCATATATCTGGACAGCTTTTCAATGTATTCCTGATAGTGGGGTACTTCGCTTTGTAAAGCTGACAGTTCCTCCGTGGTCAGGAAAACATTTCGATAGGAACCATAGGCGGTACGATTATCCTTACTCTCTGAATTTATTCTTTTTATATTGTTCTTCTCTTTATTACTACTGGACAGTTTTCTGTCTGTCACAGAGACAGTTTGCTTTCCATCAGTAGGACAGTTTTCTGTCTGTCTTACAGAAAGATTTCTGTCCATCTGCGTCAGATACTCCGGTGGATATTTGACATAGATTCGGTTTGGGAAACCTGCGCCCTGACGTTTTCGTACAATCAGATTTTCTTTTTCCAGAGCCATCAGCGCAGTTTTAATGGACATTTCGCTTTTGTGCATGGCTTCTGCCAGATTCTTGATAGGAAAGAAAATGAACACATGACCTTTTTCATCCGTCCACCCATCATTTTTCTGTGACAGCCTTGCTCGGTCGAGCAAAATCGTATAAAGAATTTTGGCAGTTTCATTCAGTCCATCTTTGTCCAATAAAAATCTTGGAAATGCCATATACGGCGGTATCGAACTATCTTGTGTCAGAAATCGTGTCATGTGTTCACCTCCCTTCTGTAGGATCAGCTTGGAGAAAATTTATTCTCCAAGAAAATCCCAATCCAGCTCTGCATCCGGTTCCTGCTGAACAACTGAAGTTGTGTTATGAGATGCTTGTGACAGCCCAGCCATACAGCCTGCCAGAAATACCGGAAGTGTTCTCTCCATAGCACTTTCTACAGAGGAAATAATCTGATTTACAAATCGCTCTTCTCGTTCTCTGGTTTCAAAGTAAGGATCATCCTGACTGCGATAATAGCGGTCAAAATATTCCACCAGAGCTACGGCAATCACATTGCTGTAGGATTTGAATTGTTGCTTGTCCATAGTCTGAAGATACTGCCATGCTCGTTTCTGGGTGTCCTTTTCCAAATTGAAACGTAGATTTGTGCTGCGGATATTCTCGATCATGGGTTACTCCTTCCTGCGAAGGCTGGCAAAGGCGAGATATTCATAACCTTTGGCTGTTGCACAAATATCATCCAGAATGGTCACTCGGCTTTCATCATACTGCCCGAAGTGCTTAATCAGACAGCCGCCACCACCAACGATATACAGTCGCATCAGATCCGGATTGTATTCATAGCGGCGAAGTGTAGCGAAAATATCAGCCACATAACGTTTAGCTACGGAAGTAATACAGTCCAGATACGGCTTGCTGATGTCAGCAGTTCCGAAACGAAGCACCTGCTCAACGGTAGATTCTTCGATTTTCACGCCGAAGCTGTCCAGTACCGCATTCTTAGCGGCAATCATACATTGATTGACACCGAACTTTTCTGTCCAACAACGGCTCTCTATAGCCTTTTTGTTATTGATATACAAAATGTTCAGGGTACCGTTTCCGATGTCTGCCAGAAGATTGGTTCCTTTGAAATCTCCCAAACGGCTGACAATAGCAGGGTATCCCTGCGGGAACAGACTGCATCCAACAAAACAGATATGGTAGTCTTTGCCGTTGAAGCGGAAATCCACATCCTTATTACGGAGCAGATAGTTTCGGAAATCTTCACGCTGTTTACGAATCCAGGTCAGCGGCAACCTAGCAGCCAGATGAACATCTGCTTCACGGATGCCGTACACATTCAACTCTCTGGCAACTGCCATAAGGGTCAAAATGTAGTAGTCCTCGTCCATGGCTTTATCTGCGATAAATTCCTTATGACCTTCCCCGATGCGGTAATAGATACCGCCATATTCCAGAATGTTTCCGGAAAAAATCGGTTCGGTTTCATAAGCTGCCACTCCGGTATGGGTAACTGTGTTTGCTGTCTTGATGTTGCCGTAGCCATGATCCACGGCAATGATTTTGATGTTATTCAGTTCTCTCATTTGCTCTGTACCTCCTTGTGCTTGTTTGCGTTCATAAAAAATGCCCCCTTTCAGTAGATTTGCTTTGAATTGGCACCAGTTTTTCTAATTTGGTGCTGTTTTTATTGCAATTTCATTCTACTGAAAGAAGGCATAAAACACATTGAGTGTGGATTGAGCGAAAATTGAGCAAAAAGAAAGCAGCCACACACCATAGTGCATGACTGCTACATATCTAAGATAAGATTTCATTAAGAAGTTTTTGATATTTTGTCCCCAAAGATACAATCATCAACTTATACCAAGTATCACGTGAAAATTCACCATTTTCGATACACCATATTTTATAATGCAAATCTCTGGTAGCGGTATATTGATCGATCGGCATTCCATCTACGCTATCAGCATATTTCTGAATATAGTCTGTTCCACTATATTGATTCTTTGTATAATCAATATGCGTGAAAACTTCTCTCCGAGGATAATACATTCCATGCAAAAATGTTGTAATCACATGACCAGATCCGTTTTCTTTATATGGCAATGCTTCGATTTCAATATGCCAAAACTCTTCGTTTGTATTTTGATCCTCACCTTTTTTTATAACCATAAGAAGCTTTGCCATCGTGTCACTATCAATATGAACAATAACTGTTTTAGTACCAGTTAGGCTACTACCATTAAATTTGAATTGTGGACCATAGAATTTTTCAAATGCTACTCCTGTATAGTCATAATACTCAGCAGCCGGCATAGCCAGTCTTTCATCCAAACGATACAAAATATCACAATCCGATGTATCATCATGAATTATTCTTGCAAACCCAACCATGGTATCAAAAGGATCAAGCATAGTTTTATTCGTAAAATAGTTATAGAAATATCCTTTACCATCAAAAATCAAACCATCTTTTTTGAAGATAGCCCCATTTACCTTTGTCAATCCATATTGATTGATTGGATAAGCAAATTCTTCTTTGCCGACAACGTCAGTAATATCAATCTTGCTGGGATATAAATTATCAAAAACAAAAGAAACAACAATTAACGCAACCTTATTCATATCTATATCATCAACAAATGGCGTTATTATTTTGTATTTTGCAATGGCGTTGTAATAAGCATCTGAAGATAATTCTTTCTTTGGTTTAAACATAGTAGTAGCAGCGAATAAAGCACAATTCGATTGATCATTCTCAATCATATATTTCATCAGCTCATCTATGTCAATTCCATTCTCTGCTATTTTCGTTTTTACGAAATCTCTAAATGGAATCATGAACGGATCAATAACGCCTCGTTCACGTTTCATTGCATAATAGAGTCCAATATACTTATGAATCGCTAATCGTTTATACATTATTTTGTTGCATTCTTCTGACTCTGCCATTTCCAAAAGAAAAAGTTCCGGTTCCATAACTATCCTCAATTCATTTTTTCTCTAACAACTGTTGTGCCAAATAAACTCCTGCCTGCGCATAAGTTCCAAGCAATGCTTGTTTCTTCGCTTCTATCATTTCCGGCTCCGCTTCAAACACTATTTCATAGACTGTCATAGCTTTCTGAAAATGTGTGGTTGCTTGCTGAACTTCTCCGATGGTCAGGCAGATATTTCCCAGCGCTTCCTGAACAGTGGCATAATCGATGGTCTGATCTGAATTATACTCACGGATTACACGGGACAATTTTCTTAAAGCAGAAAGTCCCATATCCGGTTGTCCCATTTCAGTAAGCAATACCGCATAGTTCGTAATCTGAGGGATGCTGTCATGATAAGGCACAAGTCCGAACTGCTCCAGCAGTTGGATTCCTTGCTCCATATGCTGCTTTGCCAGTTCATGCTTTCCAGACTGACGATACATACTACCAAGATTGGCATGGAGGTTAGCAGCCAGAAGTGCGTTATCCGAATTAATCTCGGTAAGCATGGCAATAGCATCCTTTTCCAGCTTGATTGCTTTATCTGGTTTCTTTTCACAACACGCACGGTAGTCCATCAGTAAGGCACGATCCGATATTGAACCAACTGCATCATCCTTCAGAAGTTCCGTAAGATGCTTCAGCACTAGCTCCATTCCCTGAACATAATGAAATTTTTCCATATACGGGAACACATCCTCCGCAAAGCTCAGATAAAATGGCATATCATCGTTATCAATCAGATTGATAATGGTTTCAATGGTCTGGAACAACTGCTTATAATAGGAAACTTCTTCTCCGTTACGCAGGCAAATCTGCTGTAAGCTATTAAGTAAAGTACGGCAAGTAGTAACGGACGGCTTGATTTCTTCAACTGCCACTTCCTGCACCATCGGATGTAAAGCAATTACATGACCTTCCATTGCCTGCACAAAGCCTTTTTCAATCAAATCATTAACTGTATTCATGTCACGCAATTTCAGCCAATGAGCAAACAACCTGCCGCTGATACCGGTAACCGGAAGCAAGGAAAGACTTCTCATAACCTCTGTTTCGGTATCTGATAAATGGTACAGAGAAAACAAGGTGCGGATATGATGATAGTAGGTTGCCTTTTGACTTTTTCCATCCTTGGTAATGCCAATCGTATCGGTGGCATCCAGAGCAACTTTTTCTTCTTTCAACTTATTTAACAAGAGCATCGGCTCCATAATTCCGGATTCCAACAAACGGGCTGACATTTCTACCGCCAAAGTATGACTGTGAACAGTTTGGATGATTTGTTCCAAAACAGGTCGGTATTTTTCTGCTTCGGAGTAGAAGCAGCCCATCAAACCAACTAACGCTTCGGTATCTGAAATCTCTTCCAGAGTCATGGAAGTATAATTGTTAAAACGGCTGCGTGTGGTAAACAAAATACGGCAACGATATTTCATCACAACCGACAGCAATCCATCCTGCGTAGCGGTAACATTGAAATTATCAATAATAAACAACGTATCATCTTTTAAAGTGCGCAGAAAACGGTTGTGTTTGCGAAAGCGTTCTTCATCATCGTCATTTGGCAGATCATCTGCAAAATCCATATCAATAATATCCTGCTTCAGATCTCCGGTGTAAGCAAGGTAGAGAATATTGGTATATTCTTTGTTGTGCTGTTTCGCATAGGCTTTCGCCAGTTCACTTTTTCCAATGCCGGCAATGCCCTGGAGAAAAACTTTTCCGTGGTCGCACAGCAAATGATGCAGTGTGGCAAGTTCATCGTCTCGTCCACAGAAATGACGGCAAGGCTTAGGAACCCCACCATCATATACAAAGTCTTTCACGATAGGCGAAAGGGTTCCTGCAGACAACAACTGCTTGGTATTGGAGTCACGCTTCACAAAAGAACGCTCCATGCCAAAGCACAATGCAGCAGTAAGGAATCTTGCTTCATCCTTTTCTGTTTCACAAGGATAATTCTGGAGAAGCTGCTCCTTGGCTTTATCGGATATAGTTGTATCCTGCACCAGAATATTATAGACTTCCTGCACTGCCATAGCACTGTCATACATCAACGGAAGTACATTCCTGTGCATATCCGCTGCAAGGAGATTACGTTTGTGATTGTTCATATAATATCCGGTGATGCGAGGGCTGATTTTTGCCTGACCATTAAACCAACGGCAGACCAAACCATTATCAAAATCAAAGTCTTTTGATTCTTCCGAGTTTAAGAAACTGACAAACAACTGATACATCATATCAATCTGATTCATGTTATGAGCATCACTGATATATTTACGAATGGTGGTAATGACTGAACTGAAATCTAAATATTCCATAGCCAGCCCTCCTTCCTGAAAATAGTCAATTTGCGCTCAATCGGCGCTCAATGAACCTTTGAAAGATTCTTGATAACACGATCCTTGACATCGGTTATCTTTACAAGGTTGCATATCTCCTTTAAATGCGAGTTG
>OLPU01000674.1_pt1 | contig 28868 bp, 18 predicted proteins | sample 1673111 | NCBI WGS metagenome assembly OLPU01 (sample SAMEA3136755, study PRJEB25190) | human gut metagenome | reverse complement strand
CCCTCTCGAATGGCGGAAACGTCCGGAAAGCTATGAACAGCAGCTTCTGCGATTTGACATTCATTCAGAAAAAGGATGGTAAAAAACAGAAAGGAACCATTTATATGTATGACTATAAGATTGTGGAGCAGGTCTCCCGAAAGAAAAAAAGCATGTCCGGAGTTCTCCGGAAAGTAATGATTTTGTTTGCGGTGATTTTTGTGATCATGGGAATCGCAATATCCCAATCTTTTATGCTGGCAGGATTTCTTCTTGCTGCGTTATATTTTGTATTTGATATTTTCAGCCAGAAGGATTATGAGTACACCCTGGAAAATGATACACTCAGCATCGACGTGATCTATGGCAAAAAATATCGCAAGACTGCGCATGTACTGGAATTAAAAAACATGGAAGTAACTGCACCGCACTGGCACGAAAGTGTTGCGAAATACAAGAAAAACGGCGGCACGGAACAGCTGAAAAAATTTGACTATACCTCTTATGATGATAATATTCCGTACTATACAATGATCATCAAAGAAGATGGACGCAAGATTAAACTGCTTCTGGATCTTACAGAAGAGATGCTTCATACGATGAAAACTCAGCATCCAGAAAAGGTCTATTTTGCATAATTTCTTTGAAATTATGTGAAATGTGTACAAAAAAAGAATAAAAAATTTATGAAATAAGAACAAAGCCTTCTCTTGCCGACAAGGAAAGTATACAGAATGTCGAAAAGAGTGGGCTTTTTTCATCAAAATAATATGAAGGAAAACGACAAAATACGAAAAACAAACAAAAAATACAAAACTAAAGGCTGTTCATAGTGTAAAATAGATAAAATGGTTGAAAATGCACATTATATGTGCGGTTATGCAAACTATATCAAAAAACGGGATGCTATAATTGGTTCATAAGCAATTCGGAAAAGAGAATACGCTTAATAAAAGGAGGACACATTCATGAAGAAAAAATTACTTGCAGTATTACTGACAGGCGTTATGGCAGCGTCTTTTGCAGGAACAGCTACAGTTGTTTCCGCTGATTCCGGAGATGACAATACATTAACCGTATGGGCATGGGACCAGAACTTCAATATCAAATCTATGCAGATGGCTGGTGAGCAGTATGCAAAAGATCACGAAGGATTCTCAGTAGATATTATCGAAACATCTTCTGATGACTGCCAGACAAAACTTACAACAGCAGCTAACGCTGGTGACTACAGCACACTTCCGGACATCGTTCTGATGCAGGACAACAGCTATCAGAAATATCTGAAGAGCTATCCGGATGCATTTACAGATCTCAAAGATATGGATATCAACTGGGATGATTTCGGAAAACTGAAACAGTCCTACTCCATGGTAGATGACACACATTATGGTGTTCCGTTTGATAATGGTGCTGTTATCGCATGCTACCGTACAGATATCCTTGACGAAGCAGGATATACACTGGATGATCTGACAGATATCACATGGTCCAAATTTATGGAAATCGGTAAAGATGTTCATGAAAAGACCGGTAAATACCTCCTTACAAGCGAAGCTACAGGCGGCGACACTCTGATGATGATGATGCAGTCCTGTGGAGCTAACTTCGTAAATGAAGACGGCGAAGCTTACATCGTTGGAAATGATGTTGCAGAAAAATGCATCAACCTTTATGTAGACCTCGTTAAAAATGATGTTGTTAAACTTGTAAACAACTGGGATGAATACATCGCAACAATCACAAGCGGTGAGGCAGCCGGTATCGTAAATGGTAACTGGATCACAGCTACTCTGATGGCTACAGAAGATCAGAAAGGTCTCTGGGAAATCACAACAATGCCTAAGGTTGATGACGTTGACACAGCTACAAACTATGCTAACAACGGTGGATCTTCCTGGTACATTACATCCAACTGCAAAAATGTAGAACTTGCAGAAGACTTCCTTGCAAGCACATTTGGTTCCAGCACAGACTTCTATGATGCAATCCTTCCGGCATCAGGTGCAATCTCCTGCTATCTGCCGGCTGGTGAATCTGAAGTTTACAATGAGCCAAACGAATTCTTCAATGGACAGTCAATCTTCTCAACAATTGTAGAATACTCCTCACATATTCCGGAGTTCACAAAGACACCATATCACTATGAAGCAAGAGAATGTGTCAACACAGCAGTTGTTAATATCGTAAATGGTACATCTGTAGAAGATGCTCTTCAGGAAGCACAGGATACACTTGCATTCAAGATGACAGAGTAATCTGGTCCTGAATATTTAAGTGAAATCGAATTAAGTAGTAAGTAAAGTGAGCGCGGGGGACTGCTTGCAGTCCCCTGTCTTACGTTGAAGTTTTGAAAGGGGGAGTTCCTGTGAATTCCAAGAAAAAAGGCATGACTCTGGTTGCGAAACAGAGAGCTGCAGGCTGGTTATTCCTTGCACCTGCGTCTATCATGATCGCAGTTATGAGCTTTTATCCGATGATTCGTGCGTTCATCATTTCTTTACAGACGGGCGCTGGCGCAAATATGAGATTTGCAGAGCCAATTTTCAGTAACTACAAACGTATTATGGCAGATAAAGTATTTCAGCAGTCTATTGCAAATACTTTCCTTTACCTGATCATTCAGGTGCCGATCATGCTTGTGCTTGCGATTCTTCTGGCACAGCTTCTGAACAACAAAGACCTGAAATTCAGAGGATTTTTCCGTACATGTGTATTCCTTCCATGTGCAACATCTCTGGTTTCCTACTCACTGATTTTCCGTTCCATGTTTGCTACAGACGGTCTTATCAACAGTATTCTGATCAAACTTGGAATCTTATCAACCGGCTATAACTTCCTCGGTAATTCAACCAGTGCAAAGATCGTAATCATCCTGGCGCTGATCTGGAGATGGACAGGATACAACATGGTATTCTATCTGGCAGGTCTTCAGAATATTGAATATTCCGTATATGAGGCAGCAAAGATCGACGGTGCCAACGGCTGGAAGACATTCTGGAAGATCACTGTTCCGCTTCTGAAACCGACAATTATCATGACTTTCATCATGTCAATCAATGGTACACTGCAGTTGTTCGATGAGTCTGTCAACCTGACAAAAGGTGGACCGGCAAACTCCACAATCACAATGTCCCACTATATTTACAACACATGCTATAAAAACTGTAATAAGTGGTGTTTTAGAATCCCCAAGTCCTCTAAATACTCCGCCTATAACATTATAAGCAACTATAAAAATAGAACCCATACCACATATTTTTAAATATGAAACAGTACTATTAAAGGCTTCTTCTGGTGCTTGCATTAAAGCTGTAATATAAGATGAAAAAATAACCACAACTATAGTTGTAATTATAGCTATAATAGTGAATATAGAAATACCACTTCCTACAACATTTCCTGCATCTTTTTTATTTCCCTCACCAAGTTTTTGACCTATTAATATAGTAATTCCCATAGTAAGTCCATTAATCATTGCCGTTATAGCAGTCATTATTTGACTTCCTGTTGAAACAGCAGAGACATCAGCTGCACTACCAAACTGTCCAACTATAAGTAAATCCACAGCTCCATACATTGTTTGTAAAAATAATGCCATTAGTATTGGTATTGTAAATTTTACTAAAGGTGAGAATATTTTACCTTCTGTAAAATTAGACACTTTTGTCATAAATAAACCTCCTTTAAAATATTAAGTTTTGTATAAAACTATATATTTAAAATAACCATTAAATTTAAAAATGGTTATTCTAGATTATTTCTTATTTTATCAAGTACTCTGTAAAAGACATTTATTTCTTCTAAGGTTATATTCTCAGACAGTTTATTTTCAACTGAGTTAATAGCCATGGATATATTTTCATTAAGTATCATAGCTTTTTCTGTTAAAATAATTTTTTTTAAACGTGCATCTTCTGCAACAGGAACTCTTTGAATTAAGTCGCTTTTTTCCATATTATTTAACAGAAGACTAACAGATGAACGTTTTAAATCAAATTCTTTTTCTAAATCCTTTTGGAAGATATCTTTTTCTTTACCTTCCATATAAATAAAATCAATTACATAGGCTTGAGAAACAGTTAAATTATCATCGATAGAACTAATTACAGTAGCATCCATTTTCCTTGAAATTATATGATGTATTCTATTAATATCAAGTCCTAGCTTAAGTTTATTTTCAGATATCATAGGAATACCTCCTAAAAATATGTTTTGTACAAAACTATAATAACTATTATATATATTTATGTCAATGGTATCAGTTAATGTTTGATGATTATAGAAAATATATTTAGACATTTAAGTATGATTTTGATTGTATCTTTAATAAATATAAAAGTATTTCGACAATTTTCAACTAAAAATGTTTAAATTTGTCGAAAGGTGTGATATAATTCTACATAATTAAATCAAAGATAAATTACAGATTAAAAAACTTAATTATTAAGTTTAAAGGGATTATGGTTAACCATAATCACAACCAGTTTACAAAATAGTAAAGCCTCTTTTGTAAACTCCCAAAATATAGGTCGATTAAAAACACCTTCTTTTATATATAAAGGTATTATATTGGGTAATGAATTGTAATTTATATAGCAATAAACAGGAGGATATATATGAAACGAAAGATTTCTAGTACACTAGCAGTAACGTTAATTGCTAGTAATATGCAATCTTTATCATTTGCAGAGGGCAATGAAAATTTAAAAGAATTGCCAAAAAAAGAAGTTAATATTGTAAATGAAAATATAGTAAAATCTGAAGACAAAAATTCAGATGAAACAAAGATAGAAGAAATAGCATCTAAAGATGAAAAGCCTGAAGATTTAGGAAATAAAGATGTAACAGTTGATGAAAACGCTGATTCAAAAGAAAAAGCATTAGAAAAAGAAAGCACTAAACCTGAAGTATATGAAGCTAAAGGAAAATTAGAACTAGACTTAAACTTTTCTTTACCAATAAAATATACAACTGTTAATCAAACAAATATAACAGTAAATCTTAAAAAAGGTGATGAATCAGTTGGAAGTATAAAACTTGGTAATGACAACTTAAATGGGAATATAGGTTCTGATATAAGTTATAAATTAGAAGCAAAAGATTCTAAGAGAAACAACTTAGAAGCAAATGCTAAGGAATTAGCGTTCTACCATTTAACTTTTGAAAATCTTTCATTAGGTCAATATTCATTAGAAATTGTAGGTGATGGATATGAAACTGCATTAATAGAAAATATAGATGTTACAAAGTCTTCTAAGCGTGTATTAGCAGGAACTAGTGAAAATAAAGTAATAGTTGATGGTAAGGAAGAAGTTTATCCAGCAGTATTCTTAGCTGGTAATGTTGACTCTGATAACATAGTAAGTATGTCAGATTATAACGCTTTAAAAGAACAAATAAAAAACAATACTAAGGAACATAAAATTGACTTAAATAGAGATGGAAAGACTGATATAACTGATTTAACATATATACATCAAAATATGAATAAAACTCAATCACAAGCTGTTATAGTTGATACTGATGTAATAATAAATCCTGAAAATGCTTCTATAGATGTAGATAGTAACAAAGTAGAAGTTCAAGGTGATATTAAAAACATATTAAAAAGTGAAAATAGTTCAGTAGTATTACAAACTAAGATAGCAGATGATGGTACAGAAGTTGAAATATCAGAAACTAATCCTGTATCTATACCAATAAGTTTAGATAATACAACTAGAAGTGTTAATAAAACTGAGCAAATAGTAATAAAAGCACCATCAGCAAATGCACCATCAGCTGGTAATATAAAAATACCAAATGCTGGAGAGAATGGAGAAGATTTAATAGTAGATTTCAACAAAGCAAGTAAATCTACTAGAAATGGTGTAGATGAAATAGTAATAGACTTAGGAAAGCAAGTAGCAGTAAGTCAAGTAACTATAAACATAACTGGAAGTAGAAGTAGTAAAAATCTAGTAGAAATATCTAAGGTTGAGTTTGTAAACAATGTTTACAAAGAAATTCCTAAACCAAAGATGAATATACCCGTTATTAATAATTTTACAAGTGGAACTGCAGTTGGAAATGAACACTTTGTTATAGGATGGGACCATGAACCAAATGTAACTGGATATGAAATAAAAATAGAAGAATTAAATGATAATGGAACAGTATCGAGAATAGATACTTATAGAACCAGTGAAAATACATTAAGGGTAGAAGGAGTAAATGGATACCAAATATATAGAATGAGTATTCAATCTTTAAGTGGAGATGACTGGAAGAGTGGATATAAAGATGAACAAGAAGGGTATGACAAAACAGCATCTGGAGATACAAACTTATTAAATAACTCAAATGATAAGGATGGAATACCAGACAATGTAGATGCAGACTATAACACACAAGGATGGAATTCAGCTAGTGGTGTATTAGTTAAGGATAATAAAATTTACGGAGCTGATTCTATAGTTGAATTACAAGTTATACCAGAAACAAGACCAGAAGGACCAGAAGGTATAACTGTAAAAGGTGTTTATAAGGGATTAGCTGTAAGTTGGAAATCTCATAAAAAGGCTAAAGATTATGACCTATATTATAGAAAAGTAGGAACAGGTGCATGGACTAAAGCTAATGACCCGAATGAGCCTAAATACGAAGATAGTAATCCTACAAATGATATACCAGATAATGTAACAGAATTAACTCCAGAACAAAAAACTGATAAAGATGAGTTAATAAGAGGCACTAGTTATAATATAAATAACCTTGAAGAGGGCGCAACATATGAAATAAAAATGACAGCTACAAATCATCATGGTACAGGTGGATTATCTAAGACTTATTTAGGAACTACAACTAAGCTTATAAATCCAATTGTTCCTAATTATAAACTTATAAATACACCTAATGATAAAACTAACCATATAGTAAGTGCTAAAGTAAAGCATTATAGAAAAGAAGAGTATCCAGAAGGAACAACACCAGAAGAAATAGGTATGATGACTGTTGATAATGATTACTCAACTTACTGGATGAACGATTCATGGGATGGTGGATATAACTGGGGAGCCCTAGGAATAACACCACACATTACATTAGATAAAGAATATACAATAGATACGATTAGATTTACAACTAGAAGAGATTCAGGTTATGAAAATCAAGGATTCTCAGATATAAAAATAGGTATTCCGGTAAAAGATGGTGAAACAGGTGGAACAATAAAAAATGGATATAGATATATTTATCCATCAGTTAAAGCAGAATTAGATAAAAATAAAAATAAATACTATACATTAGTATTAAATGAGCCTGTGACTACAAGTGAAATAATAATTGCACCAAGTACGTGGCCTGGAGATTCGCCTACGATATCTGAAATAAAATTATACCATTATGATAGCTTAAAGTCTGATGTAGCAAGCTTATTTAAAGATGATTTAATGTTAGAGTTAAGTGAAGGTGTTACACAAGAAAAAATAGATGAACTTATAAATAGAGCAAAAACTATAGATCCAGAATCTATGGAATATCATCCAGATCAAGATCAACTACTTAAAGACTTACAAAGAGCACAAGATTTATTAAATGATATTAACTTAAGTGATAATATAAAAATATTAGATTCAGGAATAAGAAATCAAGGACAAACAATAGGACAATCTAATAATTATCAAGCGTTAGGTGTAGCTGTAAAACCTGGTGATAAAGTAAATATCTATATAGGTTCAAGTAGAAAAGATACTAAATTTAACTTAGCTATAACACAACATAATGGAGAAAGTAGTACAGGTTACCAAGTTTATAACCAAAAATTAAGTGTAGGTAAAAATGAAATAGTAATACCAGAATCTAAGTTTAATATGGATTATGAAAAAGGTGGAAACTTATACTTAAGCTTTGACTCTAATTATGATGAAGTACAAAATGTACAAGTAAGAGTTAGTGGTGGAACAGAAATACCACACTTAAATGTAAATAATCTTATAGATGACGCTGCAAATGAACAAAAAGTAAAAGAATTAATAAGAGAATATATTAAAAACTTAAAATCTTATGTAGCTACGTTACCAAGTAGATATCCATCACAAGTATCTGCTGAAGATAAGATAAACAATATTTATAGATATGATGCTGAAACTTCAATATTAAATACTACAGATATTGAAGGAGAAAGAATAACTTTATCATTACCAGCAGACCAAGTATTAAAAGGAATACAAGGTGGTTTATCTAGTGAAGAAGAACAAGTTCAAAGAGTATATGATACATTACTTGCTTGGGAACAAATAATGAAAATATCTTATGCACAACAAGGATTATTAGAAAACCCAGTTGACTTTGATGGCGATGGAAAAATAACTAATAATAAATTAGAAAAACTTGGTGGAAAGAGTGAAAATGAATACTTTAATGCCAATAGAGCTCCTAGAAACCGTATAAACATCAAATATCAAAGAATGTTTACAGGAGCATTTATGTATGCTTCAAGTCACCATGTTGGTATAGGTTATGGTTCTAGTGCAGGTATGATGACTGGTGTGCCATTTAAATTAGATGAAAATGGAAAGCTAATAAATTCTGAAGATGGACAATTATTCGGATGGGGAATAGGTCATGAAATAGGGCATGTTCATGATAGACCAGGTTTAACATATGCAGAGGTTACAAATAATGTTTTAGCACTTATGACTCAAACATATAACGATGAAAACTCATCTAGAATAGAAGATGGAAATGGATATGAAGATGTATATGATAGAGTAACTTCACAAAGTGTAGGTGTACCAAAGGGTAGAACAGGACTTGCAATGTTCTGGCAATTACACTTAGCATATGATGATACTTATACTTATAATATGATAAAAACAAATAGTGATGGTGATTTAGATAACGATACATTCTACTCTAAATTATATAGAATAACTAGGGAGAAAGGTATAGCTCCTAGTGAAACAGGATATGACCAAACTGCTCAAACATATATAATGAGAGCTTCAGATGCGGTTAAAAAAGATTTAAGACCATTCTTTAAGGCTTGGGGATTAGTAGCTAGTCCAAAAACTGATGAATACTTAAATAAAATGGATTATCCAGTTGAAACTAGAGATATACAATATATAAATGATGAAGCTAGAAGAAAGAAATTAGATGCTATTAGTAAAAATGATATGAGCTCAATTACTATGGCTGATGATGTAGCGGTAAGTGCTAGCTTCGGAACGGATGACAAAGGTAACCAAGTAACAGAAAAGACTTATTTAAATCAAAAGAGTGTACCACTTAATATAAGTGTAAACAAAGATAATGATAAGATTTTAGGTTATGAAATAATAAGAAAAGAAGCAGCTGCAACTGGATTTAAAGAAGTTCCTGTTGGATTTGTTGAAAGAAATAAAGAAAGTAACATAACTGAGTACAAAGATGTTATAGATTCAGTAAACAATAGAACATTCACATATAAAGTAAAAGCTTACGACTATAGCTTAAATAAAAGTAGTGAATTTGAATTAGGTACTGTAAAAGTTACTCATGATGGAAGCCTAGCTAAGAAGGATTGGACATTTGATACTAATACAATAAGCCCAGATGATACAGTTCACGAAAATACAGGACATGGACACAATGAAGATGGTTCAATAAATAACATAAAAGATAATGATGCATCAACAGTTTATAATGGAGCTATAGGAACTGATAACACTGGACAAACTTTAAGTGGAGATCCATATGTAACTATAAATATGGGAACTAGCAAACAAGTAGTAGGATTAAAATATACTCCAGGAAATACTACTGCTAAGAAATTCTCATTTAAAAGGTTATTTACTAAAAATAAAGAAGTAACATATGACTCAATAAGTGATTATGAAGTATTAGTAAGTAGTGATAATAAAAAATGGACTAAAGTTCACTCAGGAAAATTTGATACTACAAAAGAAAACACAATTTACTTTAATGAAAGCGGAAATGATTCAAATAAACAATTATGGTCAACTAATGCTCAATATGTGAAGTTAGTAGCAAAAGGTGCAAAAACTATATCTATAGGTGAACTTGAGTTATTAGGACAACCTGGAGATAATATAGAAATAGGAAGCTACAACAATGGTAAGTATACAAACGGTATTGGTAGATTAAAATCAGATTACACATATGCTAAGGATAAGGTAATACCTCAAGGTTCTATATTAATAACAGGTGAATATAGAGGTGATCCTGCATTTAACGTACCATTAGTATTAAATGAAAATGATGGAAACTATGCATTACAATCACAAGTTATACTTCTTGCAGAATTACCAGATGATGCACAGTTAGGTGAAGTAGCACAAGGTAGTTGGATATACTGGATAACACCAGACCAACAAGAGGCAATAATAAATGGAGAACAAAACATAAAAGGTAGTCAAGTTAAGGCTGAGTTATATAGATATAACAAGCTAGACTCTACAGGAGCTCCTGTTGGACAAAGATTAGTAAGTGATACCTTCTTATATGAATTACCAAGTGATTTAAGTAAGTTACCAACAATAGATTTAGCTACTTCAAAGGCGAGATCATCAGCTGCTAAAGTAATGGAAATAGATCAAAATACTGTAAAAAAGGCATTTGAGAATAGATAGACATTTTTAAGAAGGAGAGACATATGAGGAAATTAAAATCGTCAGTTAAAACTGCTGTTGTATCTACATTAGCTTTAACTTCTACAGCTGCAATTATTTATGCAGTCCCGAATATGAAGGCAAATGATGTTAAATCAACTGATATTGGGAACAAGTTAAAATTAGATGTAGAAAAAATAGATAGAGATACTGTAAAAGTATCTATAGATAACGTACAAGATATACCAAAGTCAATACAATTTAGTGTAAAACTAGATGGAAATGTAAAACTTGCTAATGGTGAGTCGAGTATAAAAGACTTAATAAAACCACAAGTTCAAGCTAGATTAGCAAGTAATGAATATCAAGATAGCAGTAATGATATACTAGCTGATTACACATATAACCAAGACTCAAACACTATAGATGTTCTTATAACATCAGAAAACTCTTTACCTAAGTTAGGAAATAAAATAGAAGTATTTGAGTTAGATTTAAAAGCAAGTGATAAAACTACAAAACAAGGAGGAACTACTTATAAAGTAGTTCCAAATGATAAAGATGAGTATAAATACTTATCTGTAACAAATAAGGAATATAGTGATTTAGGAGTAGTATCAGATGATGAAACTCTTAGCTTAAATACAGCACCAACTATAACCTCTTCTAAAGACTTTATAAAAATAGTAGAAGGTGAAAAATTAGAATTAACACCTCAAAACCTAGGAATAACTATGAAAGATATAGATGGTGATGCTGTTGAATTACAAGTTAAAGATTTATCTCAAAGTAATAAGCCTGTAATAACAACATTTAGTAAACAAACACCAGGATTATATAGCTTAGAATGTAGGGCTATAGATAGCTATAATGAAAAATCTGAACCTATAGAAATACAAGTATATGTAGATTATGCAAATGTAAAAGATCTTCCTACTATAACTAGAGACGGGCAAGCACTACAAACAAATATAACAATAAGCGGTGGAGATATATTTAAACCATTAGAAAATGTTAAAGCAGTAGATGCAAAGGGAAGAGAATTAGAAGTAAAAGTATCTACAGATAAGGCTCTTGAATTAGATCCAGAGAATGACACTACTTATGTATTAACATATACTGCAGTAGATACTTATGGAAATGAAGCTAAAATACAAGTTAATTTAAATGTAATAGCTAATAAAGCGCCTGTAATCTCAGGAGTTAAAAACCATACATTAAAAGTAGGAGATAGCTTTGACCCAAGAGCTGGTGTTCATGTAACTGATGAAGATGATGATATACAATTAGTTGTAGATAGTAATGTAAATACTAATCTTGCAGGAGAATATAGAGTATTATACAGTGCAACTGATAGCAAAGGTAAAACTACAAGAGTACAAAGTATTGTAAAAGTAAATCCTAAAATGTCTTCAATAAATCATGTACCTGTAATATATGCAAATGATACAACTATAAAATTAGGTGATGCGTTTAATCCTTTAAGTATAGTTACTGCATACGATGAAGAAGATAAAGACTTAACACAAAGTGTAGAAGTAGTAAAAAATAATGTAGATACTAAAAAAGAAGGTAAATACACTGTAACTTATAGAGTAAAAGATAAAAATGGAGCAACAGCAACTAAGACAATAACAGTAACAGTAGTTAAAGGCGTTACACTTGCTAGTGAAATAAAGATAAGCAATAAGTTTAATAATTTATACTTAGGAGCTTCTAAAGAAATAAATGCAGCTGTTAACAAAGAAGCAGATATAAAAGATATAAAGTGGTCTGTAAGTGATACTAATATATTAAATCTTGAAGCAAAAGGAAATACTGCTAAAGTAACTGCAAAAGGTGAAGGTAAGGTAGTTATTACAGCTACTACAACTGATGGAAGTAATCTAAGTGATAGCTTTGAAGTAACTGTACAAGACTTTAAAAAGGATGATGTAATTCCAGATGTTATAGCTAATATTATAGACACTAACATAGTAACACCAGTATCTGGACAAGGAGATTTAAATTCACCTGTAGAATTAGAAGTTAAAGACGTTAGATCAGAAGATTTTACAAACTTTGTCAAAGATTTAAAGAAAGGGAACTCTAAAATAGTTGATACTATAGAAACTAAAGAGTTTACAGTATACAAAATAAAATTAACTAAGTATAGATTATTTGCAAGAAATACTGAATACTATGTAGAACTTAAGATAGATAATAGCTTAGCAAATGCTTCTAAATACAAAGAAATAGTAGTTAATACATTAAAGGTTGAAGAAGATAATAATAACTCAAATGGTGGAAACACATCAGGAGGAAGTGGATCAACTAACAATGGTGGAAACACATCAGGAGGAAATGGATCGACTAACAACGGTGGAAATACATCAGGAGGAAATGGATCAACTAACAACGGTGGAAATACATCAGGAGGAAGTGGATCAACTAACAATGGTGGAAATACATCAGGAGGAAATGGATCAACTAACAATGGTGGAAACACTTCAAATGAAAGCACAACTACTAATAAAGTTGAAAATGAAACTATAAATGACCAACTTGATGAAATTGCTACTTTAGATGAGATTACTAATGAAACTACTGAAGAAAGTAAAGATAAGTTAGAAGAAACAACAACTACTGATTCACAAGTTGAAGCTGAAGAATCAAAGAATGGAAATAATATAATAGCTTATATAGGTGTTGGTATAGCAGCAATAGCTGGAGTATTATTTGCAAAAGGTAAAAAAGATGAATAATTAATTTAAATAACGATACCTTAAAAGTAAAATAACAAAATAAAGTCCCTAAGGCTATTATAGCTTTAGGGGCTTTTAATTTATTTTTATTAATTCAACAATTAATAGAACATAGATAAAAATAACTATGTCATAAAAATTTGCATTATAATTATTTTTTATGGTATATTTTGTAAATTAAATTAATCGATTTAAAAGATAAGGGAGATTAGAATAGTGAGAATTTATGATTTAATACAACTTGCAAGACAATATATGCTATTAGGAGTTATTGTTGTAATTTTACTTCTAACAGGATACTTCTTACTTTATAAAAAACTAATGAAAGGTACTGATAAATTAAATAAAATTAAATTTGGATTGTGGAGTATATTTGTAATTTATATAGTTGTAGTACTTGGAGCAACAATTGGACATAGAACTTCAGCGTATGGTAATATAAATCTACACTTGTTTAGCTCTTATAAAAATGCATACAATAGCTTTTCTATAAGAGAGTGGAGAAATATAATTCTTAATATATTAATGTTTGTTCCACTTGGATTTATGATACCATTACTTTTTAAAAAATGTAAAAGATGGTATATAACTTATTTAATAGGATTTGGGGCAACACTATTTATAGAAATACTTCAACTTATAAGTAAACAAGGGATATTTGAACTTGATGACATTATAAATAATACTCTAGGATGTATTATAGGATATGGTATAGTAATATTTTTTATATCAATATATGAAAAAAGATATAAAGTTTTAACTAATATAATTTACAAATACCTTTAATAATAACTGTTATTTCCTTTAGTATAATATTTATTACTTATTCTAAAAAAGAGTTAGGAAATCTATCTATTACTAATAGCTATAATATAGATATGTCAACTATAGATGTAAGTAGTAATGTTGACTTTAATGATAAATCAAATAAAGCGTATGTATATAAAGCAGCTGTAGGGGATAAAGAAGAAGCCATAAAGATAGCTAGTGAAATCTTTTCTAAGGTAAATACAAAAATAGATGAATCTCAAAATGATGAATATGATGACACTATAGTATTTAAATCACAAGATGGAAATTATAGCTTATGGGTAAATTATACAGGTAATACAACGTGGTTTATTTATCATAAGGAATTTAAAGGTAAAGAAAATTTAAGCTATAAAGATGTACAAGCTTTATTAAGTAAATTTGATATAGATTTGCCTAAAGACGCTAGTTTTGAAGATAATGGAGAAGGGCGTTATTCTATTTATTTAGATATGGTTAAATTTAAAGACGTATATCTTGATGGACAATTAAACTGTAAAATTGGTGAAGATGATAAAGTTTATGGTTTTAGTAATAATATTATTTCTTATAAGCCATACAAAGAGTATGAGATTTTAACTTCAAAAGAAGCTTACAATAAAATACTAAATGGTGAGTTTAAAATATATGACGAGTTTGCAAAAAATTTAGATAAAATAGAGATTATAGATTTTAAATTAAGTTATAGTTTAGATACAAAAGGGTTTTATCAACCTATTTATAATTTTGATGTAAAACTTGATGGAGAGAAAAGTCAAATACATATACCTGCAATAAAAGATAAATAAATAGAATTAACCTAATACGTATATTTAACTATAAATATATTAATACCATTAATGAAAAATATGAAAATAAGTAATTTTATAAGAATATTAAATACAAAAAAGACAGATAATAAACTATCTGTCTTTTTATGTGTTTAAATTAAACTATATAAATAATTAATTACTTTGTTGTTCTTGAGCATCAAAGCTACCTTGATCTTGAGTTTGAACATCTAATGATGAATCATCTTCATTAGAAACAGTAGCATCAGCATTATCTTGAGGAGTTTCCTCAGTAGAGCTATTTTCATCTATTGTTTCTTCAGTAGTATTATTTTCATCAATTGAATTGTTTGTTTCCTCATTTGGAGCTACTTCTGTTTGCTCAGCTTTATTTTGGTTATTAGAATCATTATTAAATAATCCTGTGAACCAATTCCATATCTTAGCAAAGAAACCTTCAACTTGCTCACTAGATGGAAGGTTTATAGTTGATTTATCAGTAGCATCTATTTGAGCATTTTCTCCAAGTAAACTATCGTTAGTATTGTTAAGTATACTTGAATTATCATTATTATTACCACCGAATAATCCTTTAAACCAATCAACTATTCCTTCAAAGAAGCTCTTTATTTTATCAAAGAATCCTGTATTTACATTTTCACCTATAGCAGATAAGTTTTCATTAACAACATCAGATACACTTTCTAGTGCATTTTTCATTTCACTATAGTTATAATCTTGTTTAGATATTTTTTCCATTAAGCTTTCAAGCTTTGCCATTTGTTCATCAGATAAAGTTACATTATAGTTGTTTACTACATTATTTATAGTTTCAGCTATTTGAACTGTATCTTTAGTATTATTTTTTATTATCTCAGTCTTTACATCATTAACGATTCCTGTAGCTTTGTCTTGACCGATATCATCACCTAAATCTCCAGTAGTTATTAATTCCTCTGAAGCTAGTTCTTTTTTATCTTCCTCTAGAGGCTTTCCAGTAGCATCTTCAAATGCTTTCATTATACCTGTTAATGCTCCTGTTCCAGAAACTGGGAAGTTAGCAGCAATTACAACGTCAGCATCAGTAAGACCTGCAGTAGATAATGTAGTTGCAACCATAGCTGGAGTTGCCCAAGTTATATTAGCAGTTTTAACATTTATACCACTACCTGATTTTGTTGGTTCAACATAAGCACAAGAATAAGTTTTCTTTCCAAGTTGAGCTTCAGTCGCTACTCCTTGTAAGTATTTTCTTTCTTCTTGGTTGTCAACCTCAAGTATTACAACCTCATCTTTATTAACACCGAAATATTTTAACATAGTATCTTTTTGTTCTTGTGTTAAGTTTGCACCAAGAGTTACAACTCTAGCACCATCTGCAAATACAAGTCCTAAGCTAGATAAACTTAAAACTGCAGTAAGACCTAAAGTTACAAATCTCTTTTTAAAATTATTTAATTTTTTGTTCATAAATTTCATTCCTTTCAACTTACAAAAAAAGTTAAACCATAATATATCCCTATTACATTATACTATAAATGATTAATTTAAAAAAGCAAATTACAAGTTTGTAATAAATACTTAAGAATTTATTTTAATAGTTTGTATCTTTTAAAGATATATATTTTCAATATAAATAATATATAAGAAAGCTAAAGATTGGTTATCCTTCTTAAATATAGTATTTATAGTAAAAATGAATTTATTAAAAAAATATATAAACAAAGAAAAAAGTATAAATGCAGACATTTAAATATCTACATTTATACTTTTTATCTATAATCTAAATTACTTACCTATGAACATTTGAGTCCAATAAGTTGTTCCTTTAGAATCTTTTGCAATACCAACACCTAAGTTAGTAAAATTAGGGTTTAGTATATTTTTTCTATGACCTTCAGAATTCATCCAAGCAGTTACAACCTCTTGTGGAGTTTTTTGACCTTTTGCTATATTCTCACCAGCAGTTCTATAAGATATTCCAAATTGCTTCATCATATCAAATGGAGAACCGTAAGTTGGAGATGTATGGTCGAAGTAGTTTTTATTTACCATATCTTGAGATTTCTTTGTTGCTACACTTGATAAGTTAGAATCAAGTGTTAAAGCAGATATTCCTCTTTTAGTTCTTTCTGCATTTACTAAATCAAGCACTTGTTGTTGATAAGAAGAAAAGTCTGTACTAGGCTTTTGCTCAGGAGTACTCTCAGGTTTTTGCTCAGGATTAGTACTTGGAGTACTAGGAGTACTTTCAGGCTTTTGCTGTGGAGTAGTACTAGGAGTACTAGGAGTACTTTCAGGCTTTTGCTGTGGAGTAGTACTAGGAGTACTCTCAGGCTTTTGCTGTGGAGTAGTACTAGGAGTACTCTCAGGTTTTGAAGGTACATTTGGACAACTTGGAGTTAACGGTAATTTGTATTTAACACCATTTACATATATATATACAGATTTCGTAGTCATAACTTTCTTGTAACAAGTTTTTGATAGAGCGTTTACTGGTAGCATACTAGATGCTGTTAGCATAGTTATTGCTCCTAATGATAATATATTTCTAAATTTCTTATTCATATAAACACCTCATTTGATTTTATTTGCGATTCATATTGTTACTAAATTGTAACTTGCAATTTAAGGGGTTGTCCCTTTCGCATATTTATACTAACATAAATGCTACAACTTTGTAACTGTAAAGTACTGTAATAAAGTGTAGAAAAATGCAAAAAAGTAATATAATAGGAAAGTGAAAATTGATATATTATGCATGATTTGACTAAAAAATATTGGAAAATAGCTATTTTTCTGCTGTTATATATAAATTGATATGAATTTCTCAGAAGATTTATAAAATAAAAATATATACCATAATTGCTTTTTACTAACTATAAGTTACAAAGTAATGTATTTAATCAAATTTCAAATATGTAATTAAATATGTAAAAAAAGGGTATAATTAAGTTATGATTTTGTATTCAAATATTGAAAAAATAAGAAATATATTATAATATGAAAATAGGAAAAATATAGATATTTATATCTATAAGTTAGAAAGGATAAGTACTATGTCAAAACAATTAGTAAAAGAAAGAGTTATAAAGTATTTAATGGAGGACTTATTAGTACCACATGATATGATAGACACTGATGTACCATTATCAGAGTTTGAAGAAGGTGCAGAGGGTATAATAGATATAATAGTAAGTGTTAAAGATAAAGAAGACTACTTAGTTCCAGTTATGTTAGTTAGCTGTTTAGACGAAGATGTAGAATTAGAAGGTGAAGTAGTACAAAAACAAATAGATTTCTTAGAAGATGTTGATAATATAACTACTGCAGGTAGAATAATATTAACTAATGGAAATCAAATGATGTATGCTGACTGGACTGGAGAAGAATATGATACAGAAGCAGCTCTTCCAACATATGAACAAATGGAAAAAGAATTATTTGAAATGGAAAAATTAGCTGCTGAGCATGAACACTCTCATCATGGATGTGGATGTGGTGGACATCATCACGAAGAAGAACATGAATGCTGTGGAGGACACAATCACGGAGATGATCACAACTGTGGTTGTAAACACTAATAAATAAATATATACGAACTTGACGATACTTTTTAATAATGTTATTATAAATATGTTAAAAATTCTATATAAAAACCGTAAATGTTGGGGCAAAAGACAAAGGATTTATTAATATAGGGATTTATAGCGTCGTTCGATTAAAAAAGACTACTTTTATTGTGGTCTTTTTTTATGCTTAAAAACCTAAATATATATTTATATACTTAAAATAAGTGAAATTTTATAAAAAATATAAAAGGTATATTACCTGGATTTCTAGTTTCTACATTAGTAGCATGTTTAAGTATGCTTATTGCAAAATTTATTCCAAAGTTTGGAGCTGCATCTATTGCTATCTTCTTAGGTATGTTTGTAGGTAATGTATTTTTAAATCAGAATATATTTCAAAATGGATATAAGTTTTCAGAAACTAATTTGTTATCATACTCAATAGTATTATTAGGTGCGACATTAAATATATCTACTATAGCTCAAATCGGATTTTCTGGGGTAATATTTATAGTATTACAAATGACAATTACAATAATAGGAGCTTTATATATAGGTAAAAAATTAGGTTTTTCAGAAAACTTCAGATATATGATGGCAAGTGGTAATGCAGTATGTGGATCTTCTGCAATAGCTGCAACAGCACCTGTAATTGGAGCTGATGATAATGAAAAAGGAATATCAATAACTATTGTTAACGTAACTGGTATAGTTCTTATGTTCTTACTACCAGCAATAGCTCAATTATTATATAATAGTGGAATTACTCAAACATCTGCAATGATTGGTGGTATATTACAATCTGTAGGACAAGTTGTTGCCAGTGGAGCAATGGTAAATGAACATGTAAAAGATTTATCTACAATATTTAAAATTGTACGTATAATATTCTTAGTTGTTGTTGTTTTCGTATTAGGTCATTTAAAACATAAATCAAATAAAGAAATTATAGAAGAAGAAGTACAAGATATAGAAAAAGGAAAAATAAAAATACCATGGTATGTAATAGGATTCTTTATAACTTGTGCATTATTCTCTTTAAATATAATAAACACTGATGTTTCAGTTCTTTGCAAAGAAATAAGTAATAAATTTGAAATAATTGCTTTAGCTGCTATCGGATTAAGAGTTAATGTAAAAGATTTAATTAAACAAGGAAAATCAGTATCTCTGTATGGATTATTTATAGCGTTATTACAAATTGTCTCTGCAATAACTTTAATTGGAATATTATTATAAGTAAAGAGAGAGTTCGAAATTTTTTCTGTAAATAACTTTCTATGATAATTTTTATATAGGCATAGGCTTGCTAAATTAGCCTATGCCTTATTTTCAATATAATATTTATTTAATTGCATGTTAATAAAAGCCTTCTAAAAAAGCATTTTTTGAGCTAGATTTAAACTAATCTTCCTTCAAACATTATTGCTAATTCACCATATGTAGTTGTATTTGTAAGTGCTTTTTAACGGATTTTTTTATGTTATTTAGCACTTTTTTATTTCCTAAATGTATCATTTCTATTAAACAAAATAAAAATACCTATATCCCAAAGGACATAGGTATTAGTTTATTTCATTGGTGAGTATTATTTTCAATAATCAAGCCAACAAATTTATCAACTATCATTCTTAATTTATATCTTATATTTTTTATTTTTTCATATTAATTTTCACTATAAAATCTTATATCTATGCTACTATTTTTTTTATCAATTTCAGAATTAAATTTTATTTTTTCTGTTTTATCTATACTTATATAAAAATAAACTTCTTCAAACGGTTGAACAACAACTGATGTAATAGTCCAATCATTTATTTCTCGAGTTTCTTCATCTCCTTTTTTAGACATAATACATATGTTTGAACTTTCTAATCTTTGCCTTTCACAAGTATTATTTTTTAAAAATATTTTACATACTATCTTTGAATCAACAATTTTGATATCTTTTATCTCATATTGCAAATCTTCTATTTTATCAACTTGTTCTTCTATATATCCTATAAATGCTTCTTTTTTTCTAGTCCATTCTGTATTTGATACTTTATCTTCTATTTTTAAAAATTTTTCTATATTTTCTTTTAATTTTTCAAGTTTAACAGATATATCTGACGAATCTAACAATAAACTATTTTGTGTACTTCTTACAACACCTCTTATATTATTATATTCATATGGAGGTAATATAACTGGTATATAGTTTTTTTCGCATAATACCCATGTTGCACCAGTTTCTGCCATACATACTTCACTTTTATAAAAATCTCTAGATATCATAAAAATCACTAATAATTCATTTTCTTTAAATTCTTGTTCTATTCTATCAAAACAATCCTCTAAATATTCTGCACCTGTTTCTTCATATGAAGAATAATATATTTGTTCATTTTTTACACCAATAGACTTAATTAAATCTACAAATTTATTTACTATGTACTTATCTTTAGAACAATGACTTATAAATATTTTTTTAATTTTATTTTTATTATGATTTTCATATACTATATATTGTGGTTTTGATGCTAGGGCTTTAAGTTTTCCCATAAGGTTATCATATTTAATTAGACTGTTACTATGGGCATTATTAATTATATCAAGCGCCTCATTCTTTACACTTTCATCTGAACAGTGTGAATTTATAAATAATTTACACTTAGTTAACCATTCACTATATGCTTCTCCTGATAAATATCCTCCCATATAACCATCATCTTTATAACAAGATAGTCTAACCGTTTTCCCTTCCTCTAATAATTCTCTAAGTTCCTCCATAAAATTCCCCCTTATCTATATATCGCTAATGTATAAATTTCCAAAGCTGGTCCTGATACATGTTCTATTAGATCAGGATTCTCTTTTTTAAGCTTTCTTCTCTGCCCTCTATTTGGTATAATTTTATCCATTTCAGGCATCAAATTATAAACATCTATACCTTTACCTTTTTTAATAATTGATTTCACTTTACCTATAATTGTAATTTCACCTTCAAATTCTTTTAAACCAACCTTTAAAAATTTATTATTAATATCCGTTACTATTTTTAGTTTTTTATTATTACTTTCTCCTATAATAGGAATATTTTGATCCTTTATTAAATTAGATACTCCTTTCATTTCTTCCAAGATTTTTATATCCGTTTCTGATTTCATCTTCCATATACCTAAGTTTTGAGCATGTCCGAAAAATGGGGCAATCTTTGAAAATTGATTAATTTGCATATACATTTTCGGTATTTTAACTGTGATATTCATTTCTATAATATCACCAACATTAAGTTCTTCTATATTTTCTTTAAGATCTTTTATAAGATTATTCTCCTCTAAATATTTAATAATCTCCTGTTTCAGTTCATAACCACCATGGTCACATCCTAATGCTATCATTTCTTTTCCTCCTGTGCATTTATAATTTTATGTCCTGCTGCCTTTAAAAGGCGGTTCATAATAGCCTGTCCCATCCTCGGCGTATAAAATGCCTCTGAGTAGATCAGATCTACCCGGTCATCATCAAAGCTTCGAAGCACTTCATAAAGATGATGTGCGATCGTTTCTTCTTCTTCTCTGCTTCCGATACTGAATACATCAGCGTGTGCATAACGGTCTTTTGTCTCATTAGTTGCGATCACGCCGACTTTAAGACCTTTTTGCTCTGCCTCTGCACTCAGTCGGTTGATGCAGTCTATCACCTGTTCCTCTGTCCCTTCCACAATAGAAAGGTCTGCCTTCGGTGCATAATGACGGTATTTCATGCCCGGTGCCTTCGGATGTACACTGTTATCCGTGATCAGAAGCCCCCGGTCCATACGAACATCCCCCAGCGTTTCTTTCAGCATTTCCAGTGAAATATATCCAGGTCTTAAAACTACCGGAACATCCTCGGTGAAATCTACGATCGTAGACTCCAGACCGATTCCCACCTGTCCTCCGTCGATGATCATATCGATCGCATCACCGAGGTCTTCTTCTACATGCTCTGCCATCGTCGGACTCGGCCTTCCTGATGTATTGGCACTCGGTGCCGCAACAAAACCACCGGCTGCTTTGATCAGTTCCTGTGCGATCCGGTCACTCGGGAAACGGACAGCCACACTGTCCAGTCCTCCGGTCGTCTCCTTCGGTACAATGTCCGCCTTCGGAAGGATCATTGTCAGTGGACCCGGCCAGTATTTCTCCGCCAGAATCTTTGCACCCTGTGGAATCTCTGTCGTAATCTTTGCAAGCTGATCAATCTCTGCAATATGAACGATCAGCGGGTTATCTGACGGTCTTCCCTTCGCTGCATATATTTTCATGGAAGCCTGTGGATCCAGTGCGTTTCCTCCGAGCCCGTAAACCGTCTCCGTCGGAAATGCCACAAGTCCGCCTGCTTTCAGGATGTCTCCTGCTCTTTTTATGGCATCCATATCCAGATTTTCACTGGTCATTGCCACAATCTGCGCTCTCATATCTTATGCTTCCTCTCATTTATCTGTATTGTTTTTCATTATAGTCTAAATCCGTTAATTCTACAAGTCAGTTTATCTTCACGATATAGGTCGGATATTCCGAATCCTGAAATACCACTTCACCCAGACTTTTCAGCAGGTCATTATTCATGTCTGCCCCGTACTTGTTCCGCTCGCACGAACCGACAAAAATATAAGAAACGTTGTACTCTTCCAGCAGTTCTTTTACTCTTGTCTCATCCGTCGATGTATAGATTTCCTGTATTTCTTCTATTTTTGCATTCAGATCTGACAGGTTGCCTCTCCACAGCCATTCATGCACATACCAGCCCATGATTGTCGGAAGACCGGTCATCGCGGATACTCGTTCATATTCGGAATAGCTGTCACCATTTGCTTCAAGAACGACCGGCGCATCCGAAATATTTTCTTTCAGCCACCGGATACCATTTACATCTTCCGGAAAATCCGTCTCCAGAAATGCCGTTGCATTCAACCCTTTATACTGTGATGGCTTCCAGACTTCACCAAACCAGGAATGTACGCTGTTTCCAAAATATCCACAGGTCCACACAAAGAAAAACAGTCCGATGAATGCCAGCACTTTCAGAATCTTGTTTTTGCCAATAACAAGCAGACGGAAAATGGCATATATCATCGTCATACCAAACATTATATATGCCTGATAAGTCAGTTTGAACATGGTATTTGCCCTGGCATTGCCATTCTCATAAATATCACGGACATATACCAGTTCAGGAATCAGGACAAGCCCAATCGCGCAAAGTCCCATAAGTACTGCGAAAAGATCCGGCAGCCTGATCGATGTAAGCAGATGATAAAGTGATTTCTGCTCTGCTCCTCGTAATTTCTCAATAAGCAGAGAAACTACAAACAGAATTGTCAAAATCCCCGGCAGTCCCCAGAGCACCAGAAGCTGATGTGGCAGAGAATGATGCTGTGCAAGCGCAATTCCCTGTACCATATTGCTGGTATCAAACTGTAACGTAAACGGCAGAATGATCACCGTTGCCAGTATCAGAATTTCCGCTGCCTGCGCTGCAGTCACTCCGAGCGCCCATCTGATTTTTCCCTTCTGCCCGATGATATTCATAAACAGTGCCGCTCCGCAGGTTACTACGAAATAGATCACAAAATCCCAGTAGTTTGTCCAGTGGAACATTCCGAGAAGTGCACCTGTTGCCAGAAGCTGCGGCATCAGAAGCTGTTTTTTCCAGAATTCTCTCCGGCTCATACTTTCTCCTGAAAGCTCTGTCGTTCTTACTTTCTTCATCCACGCATAGAGAAGCCCCAGAAGAAGTAACACAAACATGATATCGACTACATGTGCATGCAGATCTCCAAGTACGAAGGAATAGCATGGAAATTCATGGATTGTCTTATCCTCTACATCCGGGTTGAATCCGATATAACGTGTGGCATCCGGGAACCAGTAGCTGCTGACTTCCTCACCTTTTAATTTCCGGATAAACGGAATGATCTGTCCGTAAACCACATAATGCATATTGCCGGCTATGGAAACAGAGATTCCCGCCAGGATTCCGGTTACGGATGGCAGTGCCTTTTTCCATCTGCTTCCGGTCTTTCCGAGACGGTCAGTCACCATCTGATGTACCAGCGAAAACGGCATCGCGAAAGCAAGTCCTGCCACAAACGTCCTCATAAGATTGTAAGTGAGTTCTACTTTTGCCCCGGACAGTTTCGTCAGAAATACTGCAAAATACTGTCCGCCATAATAGTAATTGATTTTGCCCTGTGAATACCAGAGGTCTGTCGCCGGCAGTGTTTTGCTCCGCATCATGGCCTCCATGAAACCATAATCCATAAACTTTTCTGTACCATATGCCGCCGGATGGAATCCCGCGAAATAAGTCCAGAGAAGAAATGCCGCAAAAAACAGAAGTTCCTCTGCATATACCAGATCCAGATGCGCAAACGGAATGCATTCAAATCCGGCTTTTTGTTCCCTGCAATATAAAATAAGCGAAGCGGCCGCACAGACCAGTGTCACCACGATGCAGGTCATCGTCGTAAATTTAATAATTTTTACCGCAACGAGAAACCATGTAAGGAAACCACTTACGGCAATCGCCGTTACTTTTGAAAACATCCAGCCTCTGTCCTGAAATCTTCGGAACAATCTGCCGGTCAGCGGCATTGCCGCTGCCCCAAGTACCAGCGCAAGCAGATACCATGTCCAGAACGTCCACACATCTCCCTGCAAAAGAAATGCAGACAGTGCGACCAGCAAAAGTGCCGGTATTATTTTAAAAATCTGTTTGGTTATCGTTTCAGGTTTCATAAATCCTTATTCTCCCATCTTCTGATTCGTAAACCAGTGTAAACGCACTGGCAATCGTATCTTCTCTGCAGGCTTCCTGCTCGTATTGCATCCCTGCTTCATAAAGAACGTATGTGATTTTTTCCTGTTTTACAAGATTCTTTATTGCTTCCACATCGGTGGATCTGTAGATTTCTTTTGCTTTCGCTGCACGGTCATATGTATCATATCCTGCTGACCATGCATAATACGGCCAGCCCATATACATCATCACACCGGACATCGTCACTTCATTGATGCTGTATTCCGGTGTCAGGATCAGGTCATTATGATCCAGATGCTCTGCAAGCCACTCAGTCAGTTCACTTTTCATATTCACAGTCACACGATGGCCGGAATCATTGTCTTTCAAAATAACCACAAAATCATAGATTCCCGTAATGCTAAGTGCAATTGCAAGAAGCACCGCCACGATCTTGCCGCCGATTTTTCTCTGAAACAATTTAAGGACTGCAAAGCTCCAGAAAATTGCAAGAAACGCATACGCGATCATGATATATTTGTGGTTCACTGCAATGTCCGGAGTCAGTGACATACAGAATGCAAAGATCAGTGGAAATAAAAAACTTACCAGTGCAGCCCTCTGCCTGCGTTCTCTCAGAAAAAACGCGATCAGCACAGCTCCCACAAAAAAGACTCCGCTCATCTGAATCAGATACCAGAGTACTCCTGTAATACTTTTATTTTCTGACAGGAATCCCCAGTAAAAGGACGGACTTACCGCGTTCCCCCAGATAAAGATCTTTGTCTGAAGCACAGAAAAAATCACTGATGTTACCGCCAGAATCAGATAATCCAGCTTCCCATCGGAAAATACGGCAAACCCCATCAGGATCAGAAGTCCGCCGATCACTGCCGCCCCGTTCCAGAAAGAAGTAAGACCGAGGAGCATTCCTGCAAGCAGCGCATTTTCTGAATGCACGCAAAGCCATGCTTTCTTTGTAAAAATGCGGTTTTTTATCCAGCGTACACCTCTCTCCGGCGCGCTGCATCCTGCCTCGAGCCAGTCCATAAATACCCAGAGCACAAGCGTGACGATCAGAAGGCCGAATGCCAGATGACGCTGATTCAGATATACATTAAAATTCCAGAGTCCCCAGTTTTCATTTGTCGTGTAGCCGATAAACGTTGTATTATCTCTCAGTGTCGTCCAGAGATCTCCTGCTGACAGATGTTCTATGACAAATCGGAAAAAACTTAAGGAGCTTCTGAAAAAGAAGAAAAATACTGTCAGCACTCCGGCTGCAAAGCTTCCGGTAAGGCGCTTCGCCATATGATACAGAAAGATCAAAAATCCCAGAAGCGCAAGAACACTTACCACATTATACGCAAAATCCAGACGCAGTCCCAGAAATTCGAGATTTCCCACAAAAAACTGGAACATAAAGTGGTACTTTACATCCTGCCCGCCAAAATGCGGATACTCTGTCGGGAAATTGTTCCCCATAGAAAAAGACCGCATCATCGCTGTATGCGGTGCATAATCCCCGTAAACCGTATAACCGCTGTACAGCACTCCGTCTTTGATAAAAAAGACATAAAACATGATCCAGGTCAGAAACACCAGCAAAGCACCAAAAAACACTGCTTCTTTTCGAAACAGCCTGCGCTCCGTAATCATCCCTGTTCCCAAAATTCCCTTAAAGGAACCTGCCTTACGGTATCTTTTCCAATAAAGGATCAGAACAATCAGTGCTGCCACCGGCATGACAACTGCATTCGCATAAATCAGTGGATGGACTGCACCGGCCTCGCTTGCTGCCCATGCAGTCATATAAGTTGCCCATCCCATTATAAGTACGCCTGTGCCAAAAGCAGCTGCCAGAGTAAGCCAGATCTGATTATATCCGGATTTTTTTGAAAGCAGCAGCCCCGCCAGCTCTTTTCCGATAAGCATGCACAGAACCAGATAAATTACACCTAACATCATACACCTCTTCTGTAAATCTCTGTATAAAATACTTTCCATTTATACAGCAACAGTATAGCAAAGGAATTTTCTTATGGCAAACAAACTTCTTTTATTTTCATGGAAGTTCACAATATCTACACTTTTTGCTCTTTACTGCGCATTCAGATATGTACGGATTCCCTCGCTGACTGCGGCGGCAACTTTTTCCTGATATTCTTTTGTCTGAAGTTTCTGCGCCTCCTCCGGATTAGTCAGAAAACCACATTCCACGATCACAAGTGTTCCACTGCTTCTTTTGAGCAGATAATAGCTTGTATTTCCCTTTACCTCCCGTGGCCGGTCCACCTCGAGCTGATTATTCAGACTACTCTGGACTGCCTCTGCCAGTTTTTTCCCTTCCACAGAGCTTTCATAATAAAACACCTGCGGTCCATGCACGCCCGCATCATGATAGCTGTTCTGATGAATGCTGACGGAAAGCACCGGCATATGTTCCCGGATCATTGCAATCCGACGTTGCATATCCTGTGCTTTTTTGTTCGCTGCGCTGCTGTCATACAGGCCTTTGTCCTCTTCCCTTGTCATGATGACTGAATATCCGGATTTTTCAAGTGTATCCCGAAGGAGCAGCGAAATAGAAAGATTGATACCTTTCTCTTCCAGCCCACCCACACCGATCATCCCCGGATCGCTTCCGCCATGTCCCGCATCAACAAGGATCAGCGGACCGGCAGCTTTCTGTGCCCCCCGTTCCGTCTGATTCACAGAAATAACAGCGGCCTGTCTGGATAACAGGTAAAAACATACCAGCAGCAGACAGGCCATTGTCAGTTCGATTCTGTATTTTTTCATGCAGTTACACCTCTGCACATTTTCTTTTTATGTATATGCACAGAGTTTTTTGCCTAACACCTTACTCGTATTTTACGATTTCTTTTTTCAGTCGCTTCATGATCCGTTTTTCCAGTCTGGATATATACGACTGTGAAATCCCAAGAAGATCTGCGACTTCTTTCTGCGTTTTTTCCTTTCCCTCTGCATTATTCAGTCCGAACCGCAGACGGATGATCGTCTGTTCTCTCGGACTTAATTTGTTGATTGCTTTTGCGAGCAGAGTGATCTCTACTTCGTCTTCCATCCGTCTCGAGATCACATCTTCATCTGTTCCGAGGATATCTGACAAAAGAAGTTCATTGCCATCCCAGTCTACATTCAGCGGTTCATCAATCGAAACCTCCATTTTGGTCTTGCTGTTGCGACGCAGATACATAAGGATCTCGTTTTCAATGCATCTGGAAGCATACGTCGCCAGTTTAATATTTTTGACCGGATTAAATGTATTGATTGCCTTAATAAGCCCGATCGTACCGATTGAAATCAGATCTTCCACTCCGACTCCTGTATTGTCAAATTTCTTTGCAATGTACACCACAAGCCTTAAATTATGCTCGATCAGCAGAGATCTTGCCTCCTGTTCCTGTTCTGTCTTAAGCTTACTGATCACGTAAGCTTCCCTTTTGGGTTCCAGTGGTGCCGGTAAGACATCACTTCCTCCGATATAATACAGTCCTCTCGATCTTGAAAGAACCAGTTTCTGAAAAAACTGAAACGGACTATAATCCATCCCTGCTGCCGATCTGCTCATATCCTGCCCCTCCTAATGCAATAATCTGGAATTCA
>OLPU01000670.1_pt1 | contig 28919 bp, 37 predicted proteins | sample 1673111 | NCBI WGS metagenome assembly OLPU01 (sample SAMEA3136755, study PRJEB25190) | human gut metagenome | reverse complement strand
TGGAGTAATATTTGATACAGAATTAGTATATTTAAAAGTTTGGTCAGAAGTTTTTGAAAAGTATGGATATAAATTAAAAAAAGAAATTTATATTCAAGTTTTAGGAACAGGAAGAGAGAATGTAAAAAGGGTATTTTTAAATAATTATGGTGAAGACTTGCCAATAGATATTATGTATAAAGAAAAGGATGAAAATTTAGATAGGGCTGTAGAATTAGGAGTTTCATTAAAGGCAGGAGCTTACGAAATATTATCAAATTTAAAAAATAATAATTTTAAAATTGCATTAGCAACTTCTGCAGCTAAGGAAAGAGCTTTAAAGCAGTTAAAACAAGCTGATATAGAAAAATTTTTTGATGAAAATAATATAGATTTTACAAGTTCTCTTGCTAAAGAAGCTATATTTAATAAATTTAAAGAAAAAGATTTTAAACTGAAAGAAAATAAGTTTGGTGAAGATGCAATAAATTTCATTAAAGAATTAAAAGAAAGCAATAAAGATGCTTTTAAAGAGACAGAAAAGAATAATGCTAACAATACTTATATATATACTCCAAAAGGTGGAAATTCAAGCGGAGGAAAGGTTGAAAGTTTAGGTGAAAGATTAGCAAAACAATCAATAGAATCAAATACAAATAATCATAATTACTTTGGAGGTGCTAACTAATGGGAAAAATAAGAGTTACTCAATATTCAAATAGCAAAGAAATATTAAAGTATGACCATTTTGTATCAGAAAAAGTTATACTAACTCAAGCTAATGCAGCTACTGTAGGTCAAAAGAAAATAGTAAAAGCAGGGACTATATTACCTGCAAATGATGCTACAGCAAAAGGTGTAGTTTTATATGATGTAGATGTCACAAATGGTGATGAAACTGGAGCTTTGGTTATACATGGATTTATAGATAAATCGAAAATACCAACTCAGCCAGAAGAAGCTGCAATAACAGCTTTACCAATGATAAAATTTATATAATTTAAGGAGGATTTGATATATGAGTATATACGATATAGTTAAAGCTAAAGAAATAGGAGTTTATTATAATACTATGCAAAAGGATAGACCACCTTATTTAGGAGAAGTCTTATTTCCTTTAAACAAAAAATTAGGATTAGACTTAAAATGGATAAAAGGATCTAAGGGTCTTCCAGTAGCTTTAAAATCAAGTGCTTTTGATGCTAAGGCGGAAATAAGAGATAGAGTAGGTTTTGCAGATGTAAATACTGAAATGCCTTTCTTTAAAGAGTCTATGTTAATAAAAGAATCAGATAGACAAGAATTAAATAAATTAGAAGGAAATGCAGCTAACCAACCTTACATAGACCTAATAACTAAGAATATATTTGATGATGTTACAACTTTAGTTGATGGTGCAGAGGTGCAACTTGAAAGAATGAGGATGCAATTATTAAGCGAAGGTAAAATAGCTATAAAAGGAAAAGATGCTAGCGGAGTTGAAAAAGCTTTAGATTATGACTATCAATTAGCTTCTGAACAAAAAGTATCATCAGATTGGTCCCAAGCTTCTGCAGATATCATAGGAGATATAGAAAAGTGGATGAATGATGCAGAAGAAAGAACTGGATCAAGGCCAACTAGAGCTATTTGTACTTCAACTACATTTAATTATTTAGTAAAAAATGAAGGTATAATAGCAGCTATAAAAGGTGTAAATTCAGGAGTTGCTATAACTAAAGCTAAAGTTAAAAAGTTTGTAGAGGAAGAATTAAATTTAGTTATAGAAATATATTCTAAGAAATTCAAGTCAGAGGCAGGTGTTACTACTAACTATTTTAAAGATAATGTATTTACATTGTTACCTGATGGTGATTTAGGTAATACTTGGTTAGGAACTACTCCTGAAGAATCTGATTTAATGAGTGGAGCTACTGATGCAGAAGTTATGTTAGTTAAACAAGGTATAGCTATTACTACAACTAAGAAAACTGACCCAGTAAATGTTAATACTAAAGTTTCTATGATTGGATTACCATCATTTGAAAGAGCTGATGAAATAGTTATAGCTACAGTTAAACCCAGCTAAGGCCCTTATAAAAAGTGAGGGCGAAAATAGCGATATTGAAATGGATAATGAAGAAGTTGAAAAACTAGAAGAAATGATTAAGGATCAAGTTGATTTAAACTCAATGACAGTAGATGAACTTAAAAAGTTAGCTAAAGAAAAAGGTATAGAAGGATACTCTAAATTTAATAAGGCTGAATTAATAGAAGTAATATTGGAGACATAGATATGAATGATAATATTGCCAACAATATCTTAGGGAAGTGTTTAATATGAAAAAAAAGATAGTATATTATAATTTTAATGATGATGATGTATATAAATTAAAGCGATTACTAGGATTAAATACAGAAGATGCTTTAGATGAATTAGCTTTAGATGAATCAGTTAGGTTCTCATTAGATGATGCATGTGAGATAGTAAGAAATTACTGTAACTTAGATGGAGTACCTGAAGGGTTGAAAAATACTGTACTAAGAATGGCTATGGATTTATATAGACATGAAAATATAGGTTCTGAAGGTAGTTCATCAGGAGTAGTATCATCTATAAAAGAGGGTGATACTACTGTAAGCTACACTAATTTACATGGTGAATTTAAAGATACAATTCTTAAAGATTATAGTAAACAATTAAACAAATATAGGAAAATATCATTTAGATGATAAATAAGGCTATTAAAGAAGCTAAAAAACATTTAGAAGGCTTATATTGTGGTAAATGCAATATTTACGAGTATAGGCCTTCTAAAGACCCTATAACAAAAAGAACTGTAAATAAAGAAGTTTGTGTAATTGAAAATCAACCATGTAGGCTATCTAGTAAATCTATATCAAAAGCTAGTGAAGGTAATGTATCTACAGTATCAAAAGTTATAACTTTATTTATATCACCTGAAATTACAATAAAACCAGGATCTAAAATAGTAGTTACTCAAAATAATGTAACAGATACGTATAAAAATAGTAGTAAATCTGCGATATATTATAATCATCAAGAGATAGAATTAGAATTATTTGAAGGGTACGCATAATGGCTAGAAAATGGGGAGATTGTGATTTTAGACAGTTACAAAGGCTACAAAATAAAATTGAAGTATTTCAGCAAATAGATTTAGATAAATTTTGTGAAGATTGTGCTAAAGAATTGGCAGCTAGATTGCTTTCTAAGGTCATTAAAAGAACTCCTGTAGGTCAATACCCTTCATCAACAGGTAAAGTTGGAGGAACTCTTAGAAGAGGGTGGACTGGAGATAAAGATGTTAACCCTAGAACATATGCAAAATCATTACCTATAACTAAAATAGGTAATACTTATCAAATTGAGGTTATAAATCCAGTTGAATATGCCTCATATGTTGAATTTGGACATAGACAAGAGCCTGGTAAATTTGTACCTTCTATAGGTAAGAAATTAAAAAAAGGATGGGTTAAAGGTAGATTTATGCTAACTATTTCAGAGAATGAAATTAATTCTCAGGCTGATAAAATAATAGAAAAAAAATTAATGAAAATATTGGGTGAGATATTCAATGGTAAATAGAATTATAGATGGAATCTCAATACGAATTAATGAGGTATTTGGTGATGATTATGAAATTTATAGTGAAGATATAGAGCAAGGTTTTAAAGAACCTTGTTTTTTTATATTACCTTTAAATCAAAAAAAATCAGCTAAATTAAAAAATAGATCATTTAGAGAATATTCATTTAATATTCATTATTTTCCAAATTCTTCATATGAAAAAAGAAGGGAAATAAATAGTGTATTACATACGCTAATGGATGAGCTTGAATATATCTCTATAGATAATGATTTAATTAGAGGTACAAATATTAAATCTGAAGTTGTAGACAATATCCTTCATTTTTTTATTAATTATAACTTATTTACAATTAATAATTCTAATAATGATGAAGATATGACTGACATTAGTATTAAAGAAATAACAAAGAGGTGATTCAATGGCGAAAAAGGGTAAAAGTTTAGAAACACCTAAATTTACTAAATCTCAGTTACTTAAGTCGAATAAATATAGGAAACGAAGAGATTTATTAAATGTAATTTTAAAAGAAGAATTATATTCAATTGAAGAAGTTAATTCTTTAATAGAATCTTTCATGAAAGGTAAGGTGAATTAAAATGGCATTAGGTGGCGGAACATTTATAAACACAAATAAAATATTACCAGGTTCATATATCAATTTTGTTAGTGCAAAACGTACATCATCATCTCTAACTGAACGTGGTATTGCAGCTATAGCACTTGAGTTAGATTGGTGTGTTGAAGGTGAAGTTTTTAAAGTTACAAATGAAGAATTCCAAAGGTACGCATTAAAGAAATTTGGATATGATTCATCGCATGAAAAGTTAAAAGGACTTAGAGACTTATTTAAAAATATAAGAGAAGGTTACTTTTATAAATTAAATACAGGTGTAAAAGCTCAAAACAAATATGCTACTGCTATGTATGGTGGAATAAGAGGTAATGATTTAAAAATCAAGATAGAAACTAACGTTAATGAACCATCTAAATTTGATGTAATAACATTATTAGATAATAAAGAAGTAGATTCTCAAACTGTAGCAAATAAATCTGAATTACAAAGTAATGAATGGGTTACATTTAACTCAGATATAACACTTGAGGCTACAGCAGGTACACCTTTAACTGGAGGTACAAATGGAGAGCCTGTTACAGGTACTGAGTATCAAAAATTCTTAGATAAAATAGAATCTTATAATTTCCACGCACTTGGATGTTTATCTACTGATGAAGATATAAAAAATCTATTTGTAACATTTACAAAACGTATGAGAAATGAAATAGGTGCTAAGTATAAACTATGTTTATATAAACATCATACGTGTGATTTTGAAGGTGCATTATCAGTTGAAAACTCAGTTAAAGACAATGGTGAACTTGAGTCAAGTTTAGTCTATTGGACTACTGGTATCGAAGCAGGATGTGAAGTAAATAAAAGTAATACAAATAAAAAGTATGATGGAGAGTTTACTGTTGATGTTGATTATACTCAGTTGGAGCTTGAAGAAGCACTGTTAGCTGGTAAATTCATATTCCATAAAGTTGGAGATGAAGTAAGAGTATTAGAAGATATCAATACATTCGTTTCATTTACAGAGGATAAAAATAAAGATTTTTCAAGCAATCAAACTATAAGAGTACTTGACCAAATAGCTAATGATATAGCAATAATATTCAATACTAAATTCTTAGGTAAAGTTCCAAACAACGAGTCTGGAAGAATAAGTTTATGGAATGAAATAGTTAAGCATCATAAAGAATTGGAAAAAATAGAAGCGATTGAAAATTTCAATGCTGACGATGTAGTTGTTGAAAAAGGTAATGACAAAAAATCAGTAATAGTTACAGATGCAGTTGAAGTAATAAATGCCATGGCTAAGTTATATATGACTGTAGAGGTCATGTAGAAAGGGGTGTATAATATGTCTAATACTATGAGTGCTAGAGATACAATAAGTGCTAGTTTAGCAGAATGCTTTATAACTATAGAAGGTAATAGATACAATTTCGCTCAAATGATAAGCTTAGAAGCTACATTTGATAAAACAAAGTCAAAAGTACCTATACTTGGTAAAACAGGGAAAGGTAATAAAGCTACTGGATGGGAAGGTACTGGATCGGCAACTATGCATTATAATCAAAGTGTTTTAAGAGAATTAATGTATAGATATAAGGAGACTGGTGAAGATGTATACTTCGATATTCAAGTTACAAATGAAGACCCTACTTCTTCAGTTGGTAGACAAACTGTAATATTAAAAGATACTAACCTTGACGGTGGTGTATTAACTAAGTTTGATGCAGATGCAGAATATTTAGATGAAGATGTAGATTTTACATTTGAAGATTTTGAAATACCAGAAAAATTTAAATTAATGCAAGGTATGTTATAGAAAGTACATTATCAATTGTGATAAATGTACTTTTTTTATTAAATCAAAATAACGGAGGAAATAAATATGAGTAATTTAAACGCTTTTTTAAGTCAAAATGTATTAAGAAATGAAAATGAAAAACATGTGGTATCAAATAGATTTATAGATGAAAATAAAAATCCTATACAATGGGAAATAAAAGCTATAGATTCTAGAGAAGATGATTTACTAAGAAAAGCATGTATAAAAAGGGTCCCTATACCAGGTAAGAAAAATCAATTTATGAACGATATGGACTTTAATAAATATGCCGCATTGCTAGCTGTTAAAAGTACTGTATATCCAAATTTAAATGATGCTACTTTACAGGACTCATATGCTGTAATGGGAGCTGAAGATTTATTAAAAGCTATGCTACTACCTGGAGAATATGCTAACTACTTAAATATAGTACAACAAGTAAATGGATTTAATCAAACATTTGAAGAAAAAGTAGAAGAAGCAAAAAACTAATATTAGGAGGCGATTTTGATAGCAATATTGCTCATTATTGCCTCCATAAATTTAAATGGAGACCAAGTGTGTATGATAACATGGATATTCAAGAAAAAGCATTTACAGCCGCATCAATTCAAATTAAAATAGATGCAGATAAAAAAGAAGCTAAAAAAATGAAGAATAAGAAAGGTCGATAATAAAAATTTAATTGTAAAGTATAAAAACTCGCTTATTTGATTTATAATTATTAATAAAGGGGTGATTATATTGAACATAATAGTTCTTTTATTAACGATAGCTATATTATTATGCATATCATTTTTTTGTTTTAAAAAAGCAATAACTTTAAGTAAATCCAAAAATAAAATAACAGATTCAAAAATAAATAAACCTGTGGTTGGAATGTATAATCATATTGCTGGACTTTCATTACCAGAGGATACTTCATGTAAGTTATATATACATGATGAAAAAATTATTATTGAGAGTAATGGTATAAAGTTCAATTTATATAAGGATAAGATATTGAATGTATGCATCAAAACAGAAACTGAAATACAAAAACAATATGTAAGTAGCTTAGGAAGTGCAATAGCCGGAGGTGCTTTATTTGGACCATTAGGAGCTATCATAGGTGGAAGAGTAAAAGAAAAAAAATCTAAAAATACCACGAAGTATCTAATATATACATATAAAAAAGATAATGAAATTGATTATATAGCATTTGACATATTAAATGGAATAAATTCACATAAATTTGTATCTGATTTTATTAATAATCCAAATAATATTAATAAAGAAGTAATCTTATAGCACTCACTGTGAGTGCTATTTTTATATTCACTAAAGTGCTGGAGGTGAGAATATGGCAACTATACAAACTGCAATTCGTATTACAGATGGAATGAGCCCTGCATTTAGATCTATGACCAATGCTATGAATATTGTTATTAATAGTTTTGAACACTTGCAAAGTGTATCTAGCAATAGTATTGATACAACTAGTATTCAAACTGCTAGAGAAGAATTAGCACGTGCTGAAATTGCATTTGATACATTAGAAAATGAAATCCGTCAAGCCAACTCTGAACAACAAAACTTTAATAATAGCATTAGAAATGGTGTAAGAGATAGCGATAATCTTTTAAATAAAATGAAAGGCATTGCAGCAACATACATAACAATGCGTGGGATTGGGAATATACTTAATTTATCTGATGAATTAACTAGTACTCAAGCCAGATTAGATATGATTAATGATGGACTTCAAACTACAAATGAATTAAATAAGTTAATATATATGTCCTCTCAAAATGCTCGAAGTGCTTATTCTGATACTGCAGCACTGGTATCAAGGATTGGTATGAATGCAGGAGATGCATTTGACTCTACAGCTGAAATAGTAATGTTTGCTGAGCAATTAAGTAAAAAATTCGTAATAGCAGGTGCAAGTACTGCCGAAATGAATTCAGCATTATTACAATTAACTCAAGGATTAGGTTCTGGAGTACTTAGAGGTGAAGAATTAAATGCTGTATTCGAGTCGGCTCCAAATATAATACAATCTATAGCAGATTACTTAGATGTACCGATAGGGAAAATCCGTGAAATGGCATCTGAAGGAGAACTCACAGCTGATGTTGTTAAAAATGCAATATTAGGTGCGTCAGATGAAACAAATGCACAATTTGAAAAAATGAATATGACCTTTGGTCAAATGTGGACTACATTCGAAAATGTCGCTATTATGGCATTTCAAAAAGTTTTAACTAATTTAAACACTATGTTAAATACAGATGGTTTTGCAACTTTCATTGATAATATTGAAGGTGGTATAGTTGTATTAGCTAGTATCATAAATGATTTGCTCATAATACTTATGAATATAGCTAGTAATCAAGCATTTCAATCCTTTGCAAACGGAATAGTGCTGGGATTAGTGCAAGTTGTAAATATATTAGGATGGGTTTCACAACTAGCACTAGATGTTGCAAATGTATTTGTACAAAATTGGAGTATTATAGAGCCATTAGTGTGGGGGATAGTTACTGCCATAGGTATGTATAAACTTATTACATTGGCATTGGCAACTGCTAACGGTATAGCATCATTATCAAGTCAGTGGTTTAATTTTCAATTAGCTCAAACTGCTATAATGCACGATTTGGCAACTGGTGCGACATGGAGACAAGTTGTAGCACAATATGGATTAAATGCGGCTTTATATGCTTGTCCTTTAACATGGATTGTATTAGGTGTAATTGCAGTTATTGCTGTATTTTATGCTGCAATTGCGGCAGTTAATCATTTTGCAGGTACATCATTAAGTGCAACTGGATTAATAGTAGGTGCAATAACAACCGCTGCTGCAGTAATTGGGAACTTATTTATAGCATTAACTAACGTAGCAATTGATGCATTTGTAATGATTTATAATATAGTAGCTACAGTTGCAAACTTCGTTGGAAATGTATTTAATGATCCAATAGGTGCGGTCATACGATTATTTGCATCTATGGCTGATACTGTATTAGGCATTTTATCAAGTATAGCAAGTGCAATAGATACTGTATTTGGATCTAATTTACAATCGGAAGTTGAAGGCTGGAGAAGTGGTTTAAAAGGATCTGTAGATAGTTTAGTCGGTGAAGGAACGGTATTTGTAGAACCTATGGATAGCAACTCAATGCACTTAGATAGATTAAACTATGGAGATGCATTCAATGCAGGTAACAAATGGGGTTCTAATTTAGCAAATAAAGTAGGAAATATGTTTAATATTGATAACTTAGTTGGGAACGCAAAAGATAACTTAGATTTAAATGGTTTAGATATAGCGGGTGGACTTGGGGAGTCATTTAAAGATTTGAGTTCATTAAGTGACTTAAATAATCTGATGTCCGATGCTGCAAATGCATCTAAAGACACTGCAGGAAATACTGCTAAAATGGCTAAAACTATGAGTTCATCTTCAGAGGATTTAAAATATCTTAGAGATATTGCAGAACAAGAAGTAATCAATAGATATACTACTGCTCAAATTAAAATTGATATGACAAATAATAACAATATAAACTCAGAATTAGACCTAGATGGTGTAGTAAGTTACTTGGAAGAAAAAGTGTATGATTCTATGATTACTGCAGCAGAAGGTACTCACTCTTAAGGAGGTGGAGAAGTATGGCTTATTATTTTTATTTAAATGAAATCTTATTACCTATAGCTCCACCGAAGCTGGAACTTAAGGTAAATAATAAAAATAACACAATGGATTTAATAAATCACGGTGAGATTAATTTATTAAATAAACCTGGATTAACTGAAATTACATTTGATGCTATGATACCTCATAATAAATATCCATTTGCAACATATAAAGATGGCTTTAAAAATGCTGAATACTTTCTTAAAGAGATAGAAAATTTAAAAGTTAATCAAAAGCCATTTCAATTCATTGTGTCCAGGACATCTCCTAATGGCACTGTTTTATTTTATACAAATATTAAGGTGTCATTAGAAGAATACTCAATTATAGAAGATGCCGAAGATAATTCGGATATAACAATACCTATAAAATTAAAGCAATATAAAGATTTTGTAACAAAAAAAATAGTAGTAAGTAAACCTGATTCTAATTCAAGTGTGCCATCTGGTACAGTACAACAAGAGCGACCCGATTCAACTAATAAACCTTCTTCTAAAACTTATACAGTAAAAAAAGGTGATTCTTTATGGTCAATTTGTAAATCTCAACTTGGAGATGGAAGTAAAAGTCGGTATGAAAAGGTATATCAACTAAATAAAGAACTAATGGATTCTTATAATAAAAAATATGGGACTACAAAATATACTATTTATCCCGGGCAGGTGTTAAGGCTTGAATAAAATAGAAGTTATAATACAAAATGGAAATGATTTATATGAACCTTTAGTTGAAGATACAATAACTTGGGAAACTCAACGTAAAGGCTCATGTGGATCACTTACATTAAATATTTTAAAAGATGATGTTATAAATTTTGAAGAAGGTAATGCAATTAGAGTTAAATTAAATGACAATAAGGTTTTTTATGGGTTTATATTTAAAAAAAATAGAAGTAAAGACAATGTAATTAAAGTTGTTGCATACGACCAATTACGTTACTTTAAAAATAAGGACACTTATGTATATGAAAATAAGACTGCTGGTGAAGTATTAAAACTAATATCTAAAGATTTTAATTTAAAATGTGGTCATATAGATGATACTAAATATAAAATCCCCTCTAGAATAGAAGAGGATAAAACTATTTTTGATATTGTATTAAATGCACTTGATATTACATTAGAGAATAATAAGGAGATGTATGTATTATATGATGATTTTGGTGAAATAACATTAAAAAATGTAAGTTCCATGAAATTAAATACATTAATAGATGCAGATATAATAGACGACTTTGATTACTCTTCTTCTATTGATAGTAATACTTATAACAAAATAAAGCTATCAAAAGAAAATGAGGATACGGGAAATCGTGATATATATATCGCTCAAGACTCAAGTAATATTAATAAATGGGGTATTTTACAATATTTCGAGACTATAGATGAGAATGTAGATGGCAAAAGTAAAGCTGACGCACTACTTAAACTATATAATCAAAAAGTTAAATCACTTAATTTAAAAAATGTATTGGGAGATATACAAGTAAGAGCGGGGAGTCTAATAGCAATTGTTTTAGATTTAGGTGATATGAAATTACAAAATTATATGTTAGTGGATAAGGCAACTCATAAATTTAATAATGACTTACATACTATGGACCTCACATTGGTAGGTGGAGAATTTGTATCTACATTAGCATCTTCAAGTTCTTATAATAACTCAAGTAATAAAAATAACAATAGTAGTAATACATCATCTAATAAAGGTAAAGAAGTGACTGCATTATTTACTGCATATTATCCTGCCAATAATTCACTTCAAGGTGGATTATATGATGCAATGGGTAATAAATTGAATCCTAACAATAAGACATGTGCTGCACCTAAATCAATTCCATTTGGAACTAAGATTAAAATACAAGGTACTGGTACATCTAGAGATGGTGAAATATATACTGTAACGGACAGAGGTGGAGCAATAACTATTAAAAATGGAGTTTATCATTTTGATATATTGATGAATAATAAAACAGAGGCTTATGGATGGGGTAGAAAAAATGGTAAAGCATTAATAATTGATGAATCTAGTAGCAATACTTCAAGTTCTACAAGTAGTGATAAATCATCTAAATTAATAAGCGTAGCTAAATCAAAGTTAGGATGTAAATATGTATGGGGAGCAACAGGGCCTAATACATTTGATTGCTCTGGGTTTACACAATGGTGTTATAAGCAAATAGGAATTAACATACCTCGTGTCTCTAGAGACCAAGGTAAAGCTGGTAAAGCTGTAACTAAAGCTAGTTTACAACCAGGTGACTTAGTATTCTTTAATAACCCAATTTCACATGTAGGTATGTACATTGGAAATGGTCAAATGATTCATGCTCCAAGAACAGGAGATGTTATTAAAATAGTTAGTTTAAATAGTAGTTATTATAACTCTAGATACAATTGTGGTAGAAGATTTTTATAAAGGAGATGGATATGCCGAATTTAGTTGAAATTATAAAAGAAGTATCAATGTCAGCATTTAATGAAAGTAAGCCTACTTCTGTTTTATATGGCACAGTAGAAAGTGAGTCTCCATTACGAATTCGAGTTGATCAAAAACTTACCTTAACCGAAACTTTTCTAGTTTTATCTAATTTAGTTAAAGACTATGAGGTTAATATAACAGTAGATGGAATTACACAAAAGTGTGTGATTCATAACTCTTTAAAGAAAAATGAAACGGTGATATTGATTAGATGCCAAGGTGGGCAAAAATATCTAGTTTTAGATAGGATGTGATAAAATGATACCTCAAGATAATGATGATATATTATTTGACTTTGAAATCTCTAAACAACCTAGTAAAACCTATAAACTTAATGATAATAATATAAATGGAGTATGTGATGGTTTAGAGGCTATAAAGCAATCAATATTTCTTATACTAAGTATTGAACGTTATACATATCCAATATATTCATTTAAGTACGGTGTTGAATTTAAAGATTTATACGGTCAACCTAAGTCATTTGTAATCCCTGAACTTGAACGACGTATAAGAGAAGCCTTAACACAAGATGATAGAATAGAAAGTGTAGATAATTTTACATTTGAAACTATTAAAGATAAAGTAAATGTTACATTTACTGCACATACCACGTATGGAAATTTAAGTATAGATAAGGTGGTGGAAGTATAAAATGTTTGAGAATATGACATTTGAATATTTATTACAAAGCATGATGGATAGAGTTCCAAATGCATTTGATAAGCGTGAAGGCTCTATAATGTATAATGCATTAGCTCCAATTGCAGCAGAATTTGCTGAAGCATATATAATGCTAGATTTAATTAATGACGAAAGTTATGTAGATACATGTAGTTATAATTCATTAATTAAACTTTGTAAAGTTCGTTCTATAGTCCCAAATCCTGCTACTAGTACAATTGCAAAAGGTGAATTTAATATAGATATACCAATAGGTTCTCGTTTTTCACTTGACTCTGTAAATTATGTTGTTACTGAAAAAATAACAACTGGAGTTTATAAGTTACAATGTGAAGATGTAGGACCTATTTCTCTTCTAGGTACTTTAATCCCTATTGATTATATAGAGGGTCTTGAGAGTGCAGAACTTACTGAAATACTAATAAACGGTGAAGATGAAGAGGATGAAGATAGCTTACGTAAAAGGTATTATGATAGCTTAGAATCTGAAGCATTTGGTGGAAATATAGCTGACTATAAAGAGAAGGTTAATAAGTTACAAGATGTAGGCGGAGTAAAAGTTTATCCGACACCTGGTGGAATTGGTGGTACTACTACATTAGTTATAATAAATTCTAATTATAGTGTTCCTAGCGAAACATTAATAAAAGAGGTTCAAGAAAAAATAGACCCTACTCAAAATCAAGGTAACGGTCTAGGTATAGCTCCAATTGGTCACATTGTTACTGTAAATGGAGTCGATGCATCAACAATAGATATAAGTACAACTATAACATATCAAGATGGATGGAATTTTGAGGAATTAAAACCGACTTTGGAGCAAGTTATAGACGATTACTTTACTGAATTGAACAAAACATGGGCCGACTTAGACAACATAATAGTTAGAATAAGTCAGATAGAAACTAGACTTTTAAATATTGAAGGGGTACTTGATATAGAAAATACAACTATAAATGGTACTGCCTCTAACTATACAGTCGATGCAGATAACATTGTAAAAAGAGGTGTTATAGTTGCTTAGAAATACAAATCTTATAACTTATTTACCACCTATTTTACAAGATAAAAAAGAATACATACAAATATGTAAAAGTTCAAATAGTGAGTTCGCATTGCTATTCTCGAGTATAGACAATGTATTAAAAGATCAGTTCTTATCTGAATTAACTATTAATGGTGCTAAAAGATGGGAAAAAATAATGAAAATAACTCCTAAAGCATCAGATACACTTGAAGATAGAAGATTTAGAATAATAAACAGATTCTTAAATAAGTTACCTTATACTATGCGAAGTTTACATCAAACTTTAACAACTTTATGTGGTCCTAATGGATATAAAATTGAATATATTCCATCTACATATACATTACAAGTCAGATTGGAATTAACTGCTAAAAATCAACTAGATGAAGTTATACGAAGTTTGAAATATATTGTCCCAACTAATATCGTCCAAGATATAAGTTTACTTTATAATCAGCATTTAACAGTTGGTAAATATACACATGCTCAATTAAGTGCATTTAGACATCAAGGTATAAGAGAGGAGGCTCTTGGGTAATGAAAGAAACTACAAATTTAAAATTAAAAAAGCCCGATCAAAATGATTTTTATAATATAGATGATTTTAACAATAATTCAGATATTATAGACGAGGAAATAGGCAAAATAAAAGAAGATATGAAAAATATAAGTACAGATGCAGAAGGAACATCTTATGATAATACCAGTAGTGGATTAACTTCTCAAAATGTACAAGGAGCAGTTGATGAGGTTTTAGCAATTGCTAAAGATGCTAAAAGTCAATCAGAGGCAAATAAAACAAGTATTTTGAGTTTACAAAGTGAATTAGGATCAAATAAAACTACACTTCAAAATAACATAAATGAAATAAGAGAGGTGTTATAATGTCTACTCTTAAAGAATTAGTTAATGAAACTACAAATATAAAAGATGAATTGGTTACTTGTCATACTAATTTGAAAAATAATTTAGCTTCAAAAGGTGTTACTGTTTCACCTAGTGATAAAATGGGAGCACTTTGCACAAAAGTTGGAACAATAGAAGTTGCTAAAAAAGTAGCTTCAGGTACTATTTCAACATTGAGTTATAATAAGCAAGATAAAACTTTAGAAGCATATACTGTAAACACTAATTTAACTTTCGTTCCAAGTAAAATAGAACTTTATATAACTAAATTTAAAACTAACTATGGTAGCACAGGTGTTAGCAATATTCTTTTGAATAGTAAATACAATAATAGTCCTAGCAACGGAATAAGTACCAATCAAGGTACAAATTGCAAATTGTATATAACTGATATAAGTGAAAATAGTTTTATATATAATGTATCAAAAGGAGATATTGCTTATTATAGCACTTCAACAGATATAACTTGGTATGCTTATGAATAGAAAGGAGATATTTTATGAAGACATTAATAATTTACGATAATGATGGAATTATAATAAACCAACAATATGGAGATTATAAAATACCAAAAGGTATTCCATATGTTGAAGTTGAAATTCCTACTGGTAAATACGCTGTTTCTGTAAATGCAGAAAATAAAGAAGTTGTATATAAGGAAATTGAAAAAAGTGAAATTGAAGTTATTCAAGATAAAATATCCATTTTGGAAGCCGAAAATGAGAGTCTAAAAGAAGGACTACGAGCAGTTTTAAGAGGTGATATGCAAAGTTTAGCATATATTTTATATCCGGAAGATTTTGATAATACTTTTAGAAAGTAGGTGTATAAATGAATAGAAAATACAATTTAAAATTAGATTTACAGTTCAGATGTAATAACTCAACTATGAAGTTTAGACAAAGTGATAATAAAACATCTGATTTTTTTATACGTATAACTAGATCAGGAGAATTATTTGATGTAAATAATGCTATAGCTATACTTGCAGTTATAAAGCCTGATAATACTTCACAAGCTCAATTTTTAGAGATAAAAGAAGGCAAGGTATATGCTGATTTAAATAACAATATGAAAGACCAAGTTGGTAAATATAAGGCTCAAGCACTTTTAATAATAGAAGATGAAAGAGTATCTACAGATGTGATTGAGTATGATGTAACAGAGGATAATATATTAAATCAATTAGAGGCTACTGTTAGCTCTACTGATGAATTTACTATGCTTCAAGAAATGCTAAGTAGATTATCTGTTATAGAACTATCTGAAACAAATAGAGAAACTGGCTTTAACCTTATACAGTTAGAATGGCAAAAGTTAAAAGAAGAATTTAATAATTATGTATACGAAAAAGTAGATAACAAAGTTGATGAAGTAATAAATCCTATTGTGAATGAAAGAGTTGATGAACTCACAAAAGAAGTTGTTTTAGAATTACAAGAAAAAGTAGAACTTGCAGAAAACAAGATAAATGAAGTTGATGAAGCAATAGGTAAAATTCCTACGAAAGAGGAACTGATAGGACCGCAAGGACCACAAGGGGTTCAAGGTCCTAAAGGTGATACTGGGGAAAGAGGCTCACAAGGAGTGCAAGGTCCTATAGGCTTAACTGGTCCACAAGGTCCAAAAGGAGAAACTGGAGCAGTAGGACCACAAGGCCCTGTTGGACCTATGCCTTCTATAACTCATTTAGAAACTCGAGTTGATGAAAAAATGCAAGAAGTTGATGATGCAGAAAAACAACGACAAGAAGATCATCAATCTAGAGAAGAATTTTTAAATTCATTTGAGTCGCAATTGGAACATAAGGCGAGCAAAACATTTATTACTATTGATGAATTTAAAAATGGTAGAACAGATACACAAGCATTAATTTCAGCTTTGAATAGCGGTTATAATATAGTTGATGGTGATAACAAGACGTATACAATCACTAGCGAAGTATCAATTCCTTCTAATGTTGAATTAAGAAATGTAACAATATTGAGAGGTTTTGAGGGTGGCGTGGTTCTTAGAAATGCCGAAAATTCTACAAATATAATTCTCAATAATATTTCTATACTTCATAATAATTTTGGTTCTACTGGTTTGTTATTTTTTAAATGTAGAAATTCTAAAATAAAAAATTGTTATATATCAACTAAAACTGGTTATTCAATTCAATTAGAAGGTGCTACAAATATAGATATATTAAACACTAAAATAGATAATGTGCAAAATGAAGATTTAAGTTTAAATTACACAGATGGGGTTCATATTTACGGTGGATGCTCTGATATAAATATAGACAATTGTAATATTAAGTGTGGTGATGATGGCATAGGTATATCTAACGAAAGTGAAAATAGTACGATTGATAATTATGATACAATTAAAAATATATATGTGAATAATTGTGTTGTTGATACAAATGCAAGAGTTTTCTGTATAACAGTAGGTAAAACAAGAACCAACCCTAGTTTCTTTGACAATATTCATTTTACAAATATAATAGCAAAGGCACACGGGAGTATATATATCAAAAAAGCTATTGATAGTTTAGCATTAAACGTATCAAATGTAATATTTGATAACGTAAAATTGTACTCTAAATTCGTTGGAACACCGTCACAGTATTGTTATTTTGAGGATATGAAGAACTGTACTATTATGAATAGTTATTTAGAAAGTAAATCTTCTGTCAAATTTAAAAATTGTGATTCAATAAAAGTTAAAAATTTTGATGTTAAAATGAATAACACTGAGTTAGAACCTGTGTTGTCATATGAAAATGTAGTAAACTCAACTTTTTCAAATATTGAAATTGAAGGAAATAATACAAATGTTAATAATTTAATAAATTCTGATAATAATATATTTGAAAATTATAAAATAAAAGAATCTATCGATAGAAAGGCTAATGCGTTTACTGGTACTGGACAGGGAAATATATTCAGAAATTTCGTATTAAATGGTTCAAATTTAATAGATTTTTATATATCATCATCTACTTTTTTAAATAATATAATAGACGGTTTTGTGTACTATAACTCTCAACAAGCAACTAATTTAACCACTGCGAATACCGTTGGTTCTAAAGTTGTTTATTCAAAATCAGTTTAACATCACAATTGATTTATATTGTGAACTAATACATAGAACATTATAATAGTTATAATTTATAAATACTCTTTGTATCATAAAAGATATAAGGAGTATTTTTTATGAACTACAATGAAGAATTCAAAAGAAATATATTAATAAAACTTGCTGAAAATATTAATATTAATTTCGAAAATCAGCAATCAGTAGAGAGGATCTTAGTTGAATTATTACAAGATTATACTGTAATAAAAAATGAAACATCTCTAACTATATCTGATATACCTGAAAAGATTACGATGTATTTACAAGCTAAAAAACTAGAAGGTTTATCTGATTTAACTTTACAAAATTATTTTTATTTCTTAAGAAGATTATCAGAGCATACTCATAAACAAGTACGTGATATAACTTTAAATGATTTAAGAATGTTTTTATTTAAAGAGTGCGAAGGTGTAAAACCAAGTACAGCTAATACAAAGGTTTGCTATTTACAAAGTTTCTTTCGTTGGATGGTAGATGAAGAAATAATAGATAAAGACCCAAGTCGTAAATTACCTCAAGTTAAATTACCTAAACGTCTTAGAAATTCTCTTACAGTTGAGGATATAGAAAGATTACGTTTAGCGTGTAACGATACTAGAGAAAGAGCATTAATAGAGTTATTATTTGCGACTGGATGTAGATTATCTGAACTTGTAGGGATAAACGTAGAAGATTTAAATTTTCAAGATAACAGTATTAGAGTTATAGGAAAAGGTAATAAGGAAAGAATAGTATATTTTAACACTAAGGCTAAGGTGCATATAGAAAACTATTTAAAAGAGCGTCCAGGACATTCAGAAGCATTATTTGTTACTTGTAAAAAGCCATATGCTCGTGTTGGTAATAGAGGAATACAAAAGATTATTAATAAAATAGCCGATAGAGCAGGATTTGATAAATCAGTATTTCCTCATCTATTCCGCCACTCGATGGCAACACTTGGACTACAAAATGGTGCGAGTATAGTAACTATACAAAAGTTACTGGGGCACTCATCCGTGGTAACAACTGAAAAGTATGCCGAGGCAAATATGGAAAGTGTTAAATATGAATATAAACAGAGCATGACGCTTTAAAATATAGGTATCAGAAGACTAGAATTGATTTCTAGTCTTTTATTTTTCAAAAGGTGGTGTATTTAGTGGATTTATTTAATAATTTACAAGATAATCCTTTTATAAAGATTTTGTTAATAGCATGTATATGGGATTTATTCTTAGGAATACTTAGAGCATTAAAAGAAAAACAGATTAATTCAAGTGCTGGTATAAATGGGATAATACGAAAAGTTGGTATGATAGGAAGTGCTTTATTTCTAAAACTTGTTGATTTAGTAGTAGATTTTAATTTAATAGCGTTCTTACCAAATGAATTTATTGACGTTATAAGAATTGATAGTATAGGTGTGTGTGAGCTATTTTGTTTATGTTTTATAGCATTTGAAACTTTATCAGCTATGAAAAACTTAACAAAAAGTAATATACCTATACCATGTAAGTTAAAAGAATTTATAGAGTATATGTTGGATACTTTTACAACTGAAAATAATAAAAAAGATAAGGTAGGTGTATAGTTATGGCTAGTGTAATATTAGATTATGGACATGGAGGTACAGATCCAGGAGCATGCAGTGGAAATTATAAAGAATCTGAATGGAATTTAGATACAGGAAAAGCATGTAAAAAAGAATTAGAACGACATAATGTAGTTGTTTATGAAACTAGAACAGCTAATCAAACATTGTCACTTACTCAAAGAGCAAATATAGCTAATCAAACTAATGCAAAATATTTAGTATCTATTCATCATAATGCAGGTGGAGGGGATAGAGGAGAAGTCATACATAGTATAACTAACTCTGGGAAACCACTTGCTACTCATATAGCTAATGAATTAAAAAATATAGGTCAGTCTACTAATAAAGTTTATAGCAGAAAATCTGAAACAACAAATAAAGACTACTATGCAATGATAAAAAATCCAAAAGCAATATCTGTAATTGTTGAAGTATGCTTTATAGATAATGCTATCGATAGACAAATAGCCGATACTAAAGAGGAACGTGAAAGAAATGGAGTTGCTATAGCACATGGGATATTAAAAGAACTAGGTATATCTATAAAGGCTACATCCGCAGCAACTAATAATGAAACTTTGTGGGCTGTGTGTGTTGGAGCATATAAAGATAAAAATACGGCTAATAATTTAGTTGAAGAATTAAAGAAAAAAGGATACACAAGTACATATTTAATACCAAGATAATAGTAATAATAGGAGGGAGATTAATTCTCCCTTCTTTTTTTTATGCAATAAACTAATTAATAAATAAAGTATTACATATATTTCGTGATTTTATGATTGATTCAATATATTGAAAATACTTAATTTGATAATGATTAATGTGTTTTAGGGAAATAGTATGAGAAGTACATCTATGTAATCATAGAACATATATAAAGTTATAATATATTTTATTCTCCAGTATTATAAAAAAACTGGAGGTGATAAATTATGTATAAATCTCAAGATAAAGAGGAATACAAAACAACTTCTATAAGAATTCGTAAGGAACATTATAATATATTAAAAGATAAGGCAAGTAAAGATTATAGGAGTACTAATTATATAATCAATAAAATTCTAATTGATTATATTACAAGTTATAAAAATATAACTGATTATGTTAATTTTGATTAAACTAAAATAACCTAGTTTTAATTCTAGGTTATTTATTTTTTTATAGTGGACATGCAAATTTCTGATACTATAGTCATACATTGTATTAGAAAGTGATTAATAATATTGGAAAGGAGCAATTATGACTAAGCGAAAACAATCTTTAAAGCAACCAATAAGTTTCAAAGAGAATGTAAGAGATCTAGCTATTTATAATTATTTACTATCTATAAAAAATACATTGGGTAGAAGTAACTATGTAAAAATGTTAATAGAAGAGGATATGAGAAAAAAAGGATTATGGAAAGATGAGTATGATAATTAAAATGTAAAAGAGCCAAGGGAATGGTACTCCTCAAGGCTCAAAACTAAGTGAATTAATAAAAAATTAATTCGTATATATAATTCTATAAAAAATATTAGAATCCTTCAATAAATTCATATCAAGTACATTCAATACCTAAACTACAGATAAATTAAGTCATTTCAAAGACTAACTATTAGAATAAAAATTTTTCTATTATAGTACCTAAGATACCAGATACAACAAACACTAAAGCATCCATTTGAATTACCTCCGATAAATATTATAAGATTATTTTTACCGAAATCAAGGGGGATTATACCGTGTTATTAAATAAATATAGAATTAAAAATTATACATTTGAAGAGTTTAAAAATGAGTTCATAAAAGAAGATATTACTTTAATAAATAAAATGATAGATCAGATAAAAAACAATAAAGTTATGTATACTAGATTAGTTGTCATAACAGCATTATTATTACATTTTAATATAAATTTTGTATTTGCAAATGAGATTGGAACTTCTTTAGATGCTACATTCAGTCAGTTAATAACATTGTTAATGCAATTTGCTAAATGGGGATGTTTAGGCCTAGGACTTAAAAAGACTATAGAAGAGATGCTAGCAGGAGCAAACTTTAAGCAGGCTTCAACATCTGGAATACAGTATTGGTTAGCATATATATTCATACAGTTTTATCCAAAATTATATGACATGATAAGACTTTAAAAAAGGAGAATATGAATATGAGTTTATTTAATTGTTGTTCAGTAAATCAAGACTATACAATAGTTGATGAAACAGAAGATTATTATGTATGTAGATGTAATATATGCGGAGATTACTTTAGAAAATGGAAATAAGCTAAAAAGGAGATATGAATATGTTCGAAAAAATGTTTAATAGTTTCATAGATTGGTTTTGTTCAATAGGAGACAGCGTAATTATTACGATAGATTCTCTTAGTTTTGAAGCTTGTTTAATAATTGGTTTAGTAGCTCTTATTCTATCTATCTTCGGATATAGCAAAGGTAAGAAAATAGCTCTTATAAGTCCGGCGGTATATGTTATTCTTCAAATATTTTTGGAGGTGTGGTTTGGGGTATGATTAATAAAAATAAAACTATGAAATTATCTGATTATATTGAAGTTAGAAAGGCAGAATATACTCACATTCAAGTAATACCATCTAAGAGTTGCAAGAATACAAATACAGATAAAATATTAGTATTAGCTAATACAATGTATAAAAAACTAGATAAGCTTATTAGAATCGAAAATAATAAGCTTATCATTACTAGTAAATTAAAGTTATCATATTATATTCACATTACTAAGAGTAGTACAGAATTTTATTTTATAGTACCTACAATATTTTATAACCAAGTTAAAACTAAATTATCAGAAACTTGGAAGAATGTTGAAATAAAAAAAGTTAGTGCTCTACCAATAGATATTAATAGCTGCACTAAGTATCAACTAAGTTATAAACTAAATGATGTATTAAGTCTCAATGTAGATAAAAGAAGCAATAGTTTATTAAATGCTAATTTATCAGTTTTAGAAATTTTGCAGGACCAAGAGAGTGTAGGAATATTTTACAACTTTATACCTACGAGTCAAAAAGAGCAAAATTATTTTAAAATTAGTTCTCAAGAAACACTTGATAATTTTAAAAAAGGTATGAATCTAAAAAAAACTAAAAATATAGTTGATTTAGGAGTTATAAGCTTAAAATTTTTAGTCGACTTTATAAACGGTCTTTTAAATGCTTTTTTAAACACTTCAAATAATAGTCATAGTATAATTAGTCCTATTGAAAAGTCAACATCTTATAGTACCCAAAGAAAGGTTAAGAGTGATATTATTAAAACTCAAGCTATAATCTGTGCTAAAAGTGATGAAAAAGAGAGGGAAAAACAACTTTGTACTACTACTTTTAATACTTTCACTAGTTTAAACGGTGATAATGAGTTAGAAATGGAAGAAGTTAAGAAAAATATAGACATTTATAAAGATGATATAAAAGTTAAATATAATTATACCTCAACTTTAGAATCTGGGAAGTTTGTTAATGTTGCTGGGAAAGATATTATAGAGCAACATAAAAATATTAAGCATAATAAACTTTTAGAATTAAGAGCTCCAAGATGCTTAGAAAATGGAGTGGTAAGAATAGGAGAAGTAAAGCACAAAGATAGTAAACAAATGACTTATTATTCCACAGATGAACAAATGAAAAGATTAGGTAGAGTTCTTTTAGGACCTATGGGGGCTGGTAAAGATTATTATATGGTTAATATGGCTAAGGATATTATAAAAGCTGACAGAGGTCTTATAGTATTAGATTATATTGATAAATGCCAACTAGCAGATAATATAAAAGCTATAACTCCAATTGATAGACTAATAGAAATAAATTGTGCTAATCCTAAACAATTACAGTCTTTTGCTTATGATGAGTACAAATATAGTGATAGTGATAGAGAAGTAGATAAAATAGATATATGTATGCAGAAAGCTCAACAATATAATATGTTGCTTGATACTATTAATGATGTTAATAGCACTTTGACTCCGAGGATGTTAAGATATTTAAATGCAGCTGCAACAATAGTTTTTAGAGTGAGTCAATATTCTAGTTTTAAAGATATAATTGATGTGCTTAAAAATCCAATTAAAAGGGATAATATCATATCTTTATTGCCATCAAGTGCAAAGGAGCTATTACAGGATGAAATAGATGACTTAGAAGAATTATCTAAAAGAGATAAAAAAGGAAATATTGAAAATGCAGATAGTAAAATAGATGGAATACTCGATAGAATAAGTAAATTAAAAAGTTCTAGTATATACACTAAGTTATCTTATATAAGTGAAAGTAGTAATAATGTAGATTTTATAAAAGCTATAAATGAAGGTAAAGTTATATTAATAAAGATACCAGCTAAAAGATTTTCTAAGACTATGAGAAGTTTATTAGCTACATTCTTTTTACAAAAGGTTTGGATAGCTAAAGAGCAAGGTGCTACTGAAACTCAAACAGAATTATTTATCAATGAAATACATCAAAGTTACCATTGTCAGTTGCTTATGGAAGATATATTAGTAGAATGTAGAAAGTTTAATTTAACTCCGACTTTATCGCTTCATTATCTGGACCAATGCACTAAAAATTTGCAGAAAAGTATTTTAGCATCTGGTGCATCCTTCTTATTGATTCAGGGCACAGATATAAAAGTATATAATGAATTGAAGCGATATTTTGATAAGGATGGATATACTGAAACAGATTTAGCAGAGCTAGAAAGATATCATGCTCTATGTTTAATAAAAAATGAATATACTGGATATTCCAGCTTTGTATGTAAGTTACCTGCATAATAAATATTAGGATGGTGAAGATGCGTAGAATAGAAATAGCCATAAGAAATATATTCAAAGAACAAGGATATACAGTTAAAAGTATTACAGAAAATACAGTTACAGTTGATAGGTTCAAAGAAGTAACTTATAACTATACAGTACAAGATGATTTAATAATAATAACAAATAAAATCGGAGTCACAGTATACGAAAAGTCAATTAGAAGCTATCAAGACTTAAATATATCTGTAACTATAGATTAGGTTAAATAGCCTAATCTTCTTTTTATTTAGACATAAAAATAGGCATATTCTAAATACATAGAGTATGCCTATGACTGTATATAACCATTAACTAATCAGCAACTAAATTTTCTAAACAAGTTTAGAAGCGTATACTAATTTATTTGCTAGTTAATATATACGTATGAAATAGGACATTAAAAAAATGCATGTCTATATATAAAAATTAATTTTTATGATGAATTAAGACTAGGTAAAATACATAGTCTTATTGAGTGTTGATAACTTTGTGGATAAAATGTTAATAACTATTTAAAATTAAAGCGTACTGACAATAAACTGACAAAATAAAATTATTAAATTTGATAAATATTGAAAAATACACATTTAATTGTTTACTAATAACTTTTTTCGAAGAAGTTAGTCTTTTTTATATGTAGATATTTTATAGTTTATAAAAATTAAAAAGTTAAAATATACTATATACAAGTGGTATACTATATACTATAAAAACAAAATGGCAATTAAGGAAGGAAAACTTATGAAAAAAACATTAGTATTAGCAGAGAAACCTTCAGTAGGTAGAGATATAGCTAGAGTATTAGAATGTAAAAATGATAAAAATGGATATATAGAAGGCAGTAAGTATATAGTAACATGGGCATTAGGGCACTTAGTTACATTGGCAGATCCAGAAAGTTATGATCAAAAGTATAAGGCATGGAATATAGATGAGTTACCAATACTACCAAAGCATCTAAAAACTGTAGTAATAAAAAAAACTAGTAAGCAATTTAATATAGTAAAATCTCAAATAAATAGAGATGATGTAGGAAAAATAGTAATAGCAACAGATGCAGGGCGTGAAGGTGAATTAGTTGCAAGATGGATATTACAAAAGTGTAATACAAATAAGCCATTAAAACGCCTTTGGATATCATCAAGTACAGATAAGGCTATAAAAGATGGATTTAAAAATTTAAAAGAAGCATCTAAATATGAAAATTTATACAACTCAGCAATAGCAAGAGCTGAAGCTGATTGGATTGTTGGAATAAATGCAACTCGTGCTCTTACGACAAAGTATAATGCACAACTTTCTTGTGGAAGAGTACAAACTCCAACACTTGCAATGATACATAAAAGAGAAGAAGAGATAAGAAATTTTACACCAAGAGAATACTATACATTAGAAGTAAAGACTAAAATATCAAATGAAACTATAAAGTTTACTTGGCAGGATAAGAAAAATCTAACATCAACATTTAGTAAAGATAAGATAGATAGTATATCTAATAAAATAAAGAATAAAGATTTAGAAATTGTAGAAGTTAATAAAGTAGATAAAAAGAAATATTCACCTGGACTATATGATTTAACTGAGTTACAAAGAGATGCAAATAAAATATATGGATTTTCAGCAAAGGAAACATTATCAATAATGCAAAAACTATATGAGCATCACAAAGTGCTTACATATCCAAGAACAGATTCAAGATATTTAACAAGTGATATAGTGGATACATTAAAGGATAGAATAAAAGCAGTGAATGTAAGTGATTATTCAAAAGTTTGTAATAAATTACTTAAATCAAATATAAAAGTAAATAAATCATTTGTTGATGATTCAAAAGTAAGTGACCATCATGCAATAATACCTACAGAAGAAAGAGTATTTATAAGTAACTTAAGTGAGAAGGAAAGAAAGATCTTTGATCTTGTTGTTAAAAGATTTTTAAGTGTATTATGTCCACCTTTTGAATATACAGAGACAAAAGTCAAAGGTAATATAGAAGGTGAAACATTTGTAGCTAAAGGTAATAAAATAAATAGCTTAGGATGGAAGGAAACTTACAAAGACTTAGATGATGAAGAAAATTATGAAAGTATGCCTAATATAAGTAAAAATTCTATATTAAAAATAGATGATATTAAAGTAAAGGTTGGTAAAACTAATCCTCCAACTTATTTAAATGAAGCTACTCTTTTAACAGCTATGGAAAAAAATAATTTAGGAACAGTTGCAACTAGGGCAGATATAATAGAAAAATTATTTAATTCATTTTTAATAGAGCAAAAAGGGAAAGATATATTAATAACTTCTAAAGGAAAGCAACTATTAGACCTTGTGCCAACAGAGTTAAGAACTCCAGAGCTTACATCAAGTTGGGAAAAGAAATTACAAGATATATCTAAAGGAAAGTTAAATAAAAATATATTTATAAAAGAAATGAAAGATTATTCAAAAGATATAGTTAAAGAAATTAAAAATAGTGATAGTAAGTTTAAACATGATAATCTAACTAAAAATAGATGTCCTGAATGTGGTAAGTATATGCTTGAAGTTAAGGGAAAAAGAGGAAAGATGTTAGTTTGTGAAGATAGGGAATGTAACACTAGAAAAACAGTATCTCAAATAACTAACTCAAGATGTCCTGTTTGTCATAAAAAACTAGAGCTTCGTGGTGAAGGAGAAGCAAAAACATTTATATGTTCTTGTGGACATAGAGAAAAATTATCAGTATATAATAAAAGAAAACAAGAAGATAAAAATAAAGCATCTAAAAAAGACATAAATAAATACTTAAAAAGTCAAAATAAAGATGTAGAGAATTTTAATAATCCATTTGCACAAGCTTTAGCTAAGTTAAAAAAATAATATAAATTTTATAAAATCGACTTAAAATATTTATATATTTTACTTCTAAAAATTAATAACTTAAAATGGTAAAAATGGTATTATATATATAGTTAGAACAAATATTAGGAGGCACCTGTGAAAAGATTAGCAATAATAATACTTACAAGTACAATTTTACTAACTGGATGCAGTAGTAATGATAAGATAGCAATGCTTGAAAATGCTGTTAAATCTAGTAAGGATTTAATAGCAAAAGAAGAGTTTGAACAAGCCAAGGGATTATTAGTATATGTATCACAAAATGGAGGAAGCAAAATAGATGGATATTCAAATCTTAATGGTCAGTTAGATAAATTGCTTTTAGCTACTGAGTATTATGAAAATGAAAAATATGAAGAGTCGATTAAATTATTAAAAGAATTGTTTAATAAAGAAGATACTGAAGGCGGTATTATAAAAGGTGTAGTGGCCTTGGGAGCAAAAATAAAAGAAAAAACAGAAAATGATACAATACAAGTTGATAATAAAGTTACATCAAATCTTATAACTTGGGATAATGTATATGCATCATCTCATTTAATTCAAAAGTCTATGAATTATAAAGTTGAAAATGTTATTGATGATAATCCATCCACTGCTTGGATAGAAGGTGTAAGTGATGATGGAATAGGACAATTTATACAGTTTTCAAGTAATAATACATTTAGAGTTGATAAAATAGATATAATAAATGGATTTAGTAAAAATCAAAAAACATATATGAAAAATAATAGAGTTAAAAAAGTTATTATAGAGTTTTCAGATAAGAGCCAACAAGTATATGAGCTAGAAGATAATAATATGGAGTACCAAACTATAGATATTGGTGGAATAAATACAAATTCAGTTAAAGTCATTATCCAAGAAGTATATACTAATGGTAGAGTATATAAAGATACATGCATATCAGAAATATCTGTATATGGACAAGAATTATAGATATAAAAATAGCCTAAGGTAAATTTTATCTTAGGCTATTTTTGTATCTGCAAGTAAACTAAGTTTAAATTAGATAATCTTTTAAATTATTGTAATTATAATTTTATACTAAGCATCCTTTGTTTTTTATATTGTTAATAAGACTTGGTTTATGATATAGTATATTTTATCGTTTGTCAAAAAATAAGTTATTTTGTAAAATACTAATGAAGAGAGGAAATATATTATGGAGCCTATAAGAATTAATCCAGATGAATTTAAATTAGAAAATTTTATAAATTATTATAATGATAATGTTGAAGAATTATTATCAGAATACCCTAATTATGTATCAAGAATTTGTTTAATAGATAGAGATTATATGGATGTAGTTATTTTTGATGAAGACTATGAAGAATTAGAAGATGCGAGTGATTATAAAAAGCTTTTACTAAATGGAGAGTATGTACTTCATTTTGCTATAGGCAAGACATATGAGGGGGCAGAAAAAGTAGAGTTTATAGATGGAAAAAAATATATACTTAATCATTATTTAGATGATATATATGAGGATAATAGCACTATAAAAGATATAGGAGAATTGAGCTTAAATGTTGATAATCTAATTGGATTATTATTTGACTTTGAAGAGGAAGATGAAGAAATTGTAATCTCTGTTGTAGACTTTGAACATGGTGGTGGATTATCTAATCCAAGAATAAGAGAAGTTGATGATAGTGGAGATATAGAAAATATATTAAAAGAATTAATAGAAAAATTTAGTGAATAATAAATAGGAGATAAGTTTGTGTGAAAATAAGCTTATCTCCTATTTTTATACAATATAAAATAGATAT
>OLPU01000665.1_pt1 | contig 29038 bp, 20 predicted proteins | sample 1673111 | NCBI WGS metagenome assembly OLPU01 (sample SAMEA3136755, study PRJEB25190) | human gut metagenome | reverse complement strand
TTTTCTGGCACTTCCATTAATGATTACAATTTTCATGCGTGTATCCTCCAACTTCAGATTTGTATGTCTCTATTATACCATAATGATAGTAGTATGTGAAAAATTATATATTCATTTAAAGTGAATTTTTATGCAATTTTACCACTTTACTGCGTTAAAATTTAATACTTTTTTTATAAAATGTGCAAAATATAACAAAAAGTACTGGACAAAATGTCCTATACGAGGTAAAATGCATATATGTAATCGAACAGCACATTTGAAGGTTGTGCAGATAGTATTGGTTATATTTTACGAATTGGGGGGATTTTTCATGAGAATATATCATGCTAAGGATTATGCAGATATGAGCAGAAAGGCTGCAAATATCGTATCGGCACAGGTGATTATGAAGCCTAATTGTGTATTGGGACTGGCTACAGGCTCTACACCTATCGGCTTGTATAAGCAGCTCGTTGAGTGGTTCAAGAAGGGGGATTTGGACTTCTCAGAGGTTATGACGGTGAACCTTGATGAGTACAAAGGATTAAGCCGTGAGAATGACCAGAGCTACTATTATTTTATGCATCAGAATTTGTTTGATCATGTGAATATTCCGGTTGAGAATACTCACCTGCCAAACGGCATGGAGCCGGATTCACAGAAGGAGTGCAAGCGCTATACAGAGCTGATTCAGTCTCTTGGCGGTGTTGATTTACAGCTTCTTGGTATCGGACACAATGGTCATATCGGTTTTAATGAGCCGGGCGAGTCTTTTGACAAGCAGGTACACTGTGTGAATCTGACAGAGTCTACTATTGAGGCCAATAAGCGCTTCTTTGCATCGGCTGATGATGTTCCGAAGCAGGCTTATACGATGGGTATCAAGACCATCATGCAGGCTAAGAAGATTCTTATTGTTGCAAGTGGTGAGGATAAGGCAGAGATTGTGCACAAGGCTTTCTTTGGACCGATTACACCACAGGTGCCGGCTTCTGTATTACAGCTGCACAATGATGTTACGCTTGTAGCGGATGAGGCTGCACTGAGTTGTTTGTAGATATTTTTTAGTTGAGAAGGTGCATGTATATGATAATAAAAAATGCAAGGGTATTTACAGAGGATGGCAGCTTTATGCAAGGTGATGTTGTCGTTAAGGATGGCCGTTTTGACAGTGTTTTGGAGAGAACAGCTGACACGGACGCGGCTAATGACAGCGCACCGCAGGAGATTATAGATGCATCAGGTCTTATCATGATACCGGGTCTTGTGGATATTCATTTTCATGGATGCAAGGGAGCTGATATGTGTGATGGCACCAAAGAGGCACTTGATGTGATTACAGCATACGAGGCTTCTATCGGAGTGACGAGCGTGTGTCCGGCTACTATGACCATTCAAAGGGATGAGCTTTTGAGTGTCATGAAAAATGCCGGTGATTATACTTATCATGGTGGTGCACATCTTGTAGGTATCAATATGGAGGGACCTTTTATCAGTCCTTCTAAAAAGGGCGCACAGGCGGCAGAGAATATCATGCGATGTGATTATGATTATTTTTGTGAGCTTCAGGATGCGGCCAATGGCTTGATAAAGCTTGTAGATATTGCTCCAGAGGAGCCGGGCGCGATTGATTTTATAGACAGGGTAAGAGGAAGTGTTGTGGTTTCAATAGCACACACAGCGGCTGATTATGACACAGCGGTAGAGGCTATTGAGCATGGTGCAAGCCATGCCACACATTTGTATAATGCGATGCCACCGCTTCATCACAGGAATCCCGGAGTTATCGGGGCTGTGAGAGATTCAGAAAAGTGTCATGCGGAGCTCATTTGTGACGGAGTGCATATTCATCCGTCGGTTATCAGGGCGACATTTGCCATGTTTGGTGCGAAGCGCATGATTTTAATAAGTGACAGCATGAGAGCCACAGGGCTTGAGGATGGAGAGTATACACTCGGTGGACAGGCAGTGACGGTCAGAGGTCCGCTTGCCACACTTCATGATGGGACAATTGCCGGCTCGGCAACCAATCTGATGGATTGTATGCGTTTCACAGTAAGGCAGGCAGGTATTCCGCTTGAGGAGGCAATTATGTGTGCTACAGCCAATCCGGCTAAGGAGATTGGCATCTATGATGAAGCAGGCAGCATTTCTGCAGGAAAGAGAGCAGATTTTGTGCTTCTCAATGATGATTTGGATATTGTGAGTGTGTATATCGACGGAAAGGAGATATCATGTTAGGTTTTTTTAAGAATAAGTCAAAGGGAAAGGTGATCTGTTCTCCGTGCAACGGCAGAGTGGTTCCTATTACAGAGGTTCCGGATCCTACTTTTTCTGAGAAGATATTGGGAGACGGTGTGGCCGTGATTCCTTCTGAGGGCAGATTTTACGCTCCGGCGGATGGAGAGGTGACAGCTGTATTTGATACGCTTCATGCTTTTACCATGACGACAACTCAGGGAGTCGAGCTGCTTTTGCACATTGGTCTGGATACAGTGACACTAAAGGGTGATCCTTTTAAATCACATATTTCTGTTGGTGATCAGGTGAAGAAGGGTGACCTTTTGATGGAGGCTGACCTGGAGCAGATTAAGGCAGCAGATCTTAATGTCATTACTCCGGTTTTAATTGGCAATACTGCTGATTATAGTGAGATAAAGATGCTCAAAGAGGGGAATGTATCCGCCGGTGATGAGATTTTAAGTCTCGCGTAGATTTGAATATAATTATATAATAATAACGAACTTTATTGGAGTATCTCCAGTTTAGTATACATAATGTAAAGGAGGGGAAATTTCTTCAAAAACTGGGTAAAGCTTTAATGCTTCCCGTAGCGGTGCTTCCTATCTGTGGTATCCTCATGGGTATTGGATATTATTTATGTCCTGCAACCATGCAAGGTGGTGATATCGAAGGTGCGCGAAATTTAATAGGTCTGTTTTTAGTTAAAGCCGGGGGCGCTTTGATTGACAACATGGCCATCCTTTTTGTAATCGGCGTTGGTGTCGGTATGTCGGATAAGAACGACGGTACTGGCGGTATTGCAGCTTTAGCTTCATGGCTGATGATGACAACACTCCTGTCTACAGGCTTTGTTACCACAATCATGCCATCTATCGCTGACAGCGCTACAAAGACACTTGCATTCGACAAGATTCAAAACCCATTTATTGGTATCTTGGCCGGTATTATTGGTTCTTTGTGTTACAACAGATTTAAGGATACAAAGCTTCCTGACTGGCTGTCATTCTTCAGTGGCAAGCGTTGCGTAGCAATTATCGCAGGTGTTGTTTCAATCCTTGTATCTGTAGTATTACTGTTTGTATGGCCATTACTTTTCGGTGCTCTTGTATCTATCGGTAAAGCAATCGTTGGTTTTGATGTAGTCGGTGCAGGTATCTATGCATTCCTGAACCGTCTGTTAATTCCTACAGGATTACACCACGCATTAAACAATGTATTCTGGTTCGATACTATCGGACTTGGAGACCTCAAACATTTCTGGGCAGGCGAGACATCAAAGGATGTTTCATGGAGCCTCGGAATGTACATGTCAGGTTTCTTCCCATGTATGATGTTTGGTATTCCTGGTGCAGCACTTGCTATGGTTAAGTGCGCAAAGCCTGCTAAGAAAAAGGCTGCCATCGGTATCCTTGCTTCTGCAGCTATCTGTGCATTCATCTGTGGTGTTACAGAGCCTTTCGAGTTTGCATTTATGTTCCTTGCTCCTGCTCTCTATGTGATTTATGCTTTACTTTATGGTATTTTCACAATGATTACAGTAGCTCTTGGATTTAGAGCAGGCTTCTCATTCTCAGCTGGTGCGATGGATTTATTATTCTCATCTTCACTTCCGGCTGCAGCAAGGACATGGCTCATCATTCCTCTTGGAATCGCAGCTTTTATCGTATTCTACATTGTATTCTATTTCGCTATCAAGAAATGGGATCTTAAGACCCCTGGTAGAGAGGACGATGATGTCGAGGCAGAGAAGAAGGCAGTGCTTACTAACAATGACTACACAGCAGTAGCAAAGACTATTCTTGAGGGCTGCGGTGGCAAAGACAATATTGCAAGTATTGACAACTGTATCACAAGACTCAGACTTGAGGTTAAGGATATCACTCAGGTTGATGACAAGAAGATTAAATCTGCAGGTGTTGCAGGCGTTATGAAGCCTGGCAAGAATTCTGTCCAGGTTATTATCGGAACCAAGGTTCAGTTTGTTGCGGATGAGTTTTCTAAGCTTTGCGAGTAGATTTGTTCAGCAATATAGCAGTGCTGATTCACATTAGGTGATTCATATAATTTCATAATACATGATTAAAAGCCACACCGGGTGTTATGCCTGGGGTGGCTTTTTTGAGTTCGGGCCGTAAGTTCTGCCCGGTCGTGGTGCACACGGAAATGTATAGCTTTACAGCAAGGGTTGAAAAACAAACAAATGTTTGTTATAATAAATGAAGCGAGGAAATAAAAGTATATTAGGTTTAGTAATTTAAGTATTCATTTAATTTATTGTAATTAGGGAAAATCCAATATCAATCGATTGATAGAAAGAGTGATTTTATATGAACATATGGCTAAAGTTAAGGAAAACAGCTGCAATTACACTATGTGAGTTACTTGCAATTGCTACAATTTTTACAGGCTGTACCTCCACTGATTTATCAGGCACTGAAGCTGCCGGGAATGCCACAGGAGCTGTAGTGGCAGGTGAGGATTCTTCCGGTGCTTTAGGCAGCAAGGATAAAGTGGATGGGCCGCAGGAGGATCTTGTAAACAACAATTCCTACGTTTCCCTTGATGCTATTCCGGCATATGATGGCAAGGCATATGTGGCTGTCAACAATAATGAGCCTTTTTTTACGGACAGCGATATGACTACTACTGCTTTTGAAAATTACAGTGATTTAGATTCACTTGGCAGATGCGGTGTGGCTTATGCCAATATCTGCAAGGATATCATGCCGACTGAGGAGCGTGGTAAGATAGGCATGATAAAGCCATCAGGCTGGCATACGGTGAAGTATGATGTGATAAAGGACAGGTATTTATATAATCGCTGTCATCTTATTGGCTATCAGCTTGCCGGCGAGAATGCCAATCCAAAGAACCTTATTACCGGCACGAGATACCTGAATGTAGAGGGGATGCTGCCGTTTGAGAATCTGGTAGCGGATTATGTAAACAATACAGGAAATCATGTACTCTACAGAGTGACTCCGATGTTCTCGGACAGCAATCTAGTTGCAAATGGCGTTCTCATAGAGGCAAAGTCGGTTGAGGATAACGGTGGCGGCATACTTTTTAATGTCTATTGCTATAATGTGCAGCCCGGAGTCGGAATAAACTATGAGAATGGTGACAGCTGGCTGGATGGCACCACAGGAAGTGCATCATCAGGCTCAGACAGCTCAGCAGCAGAAAATAGCGCTGCAGATTCTTCAAACAGCGAGACGATGGTTCATATCACTGCAACAGGTAAGAAATATCACCGGGCGGGCTGTCGAACCTTGAAAAAGAGTGACACAGAGGTAACGCTTGATGAAGCAAAATCCATGGGCTTGTCTCCGTGTGGCATCTGCAATCCGCCACAGTAGATGTGCATTAGCATTTGCAACCGTTCACAGCAGATGCTCGTTATCTTTGCAGTCCGTATAATTACCATAAACCCTTGACGATTGCAAAACCGAAAAGTATAATAGAATAGCTAATGAATTCAATATTTTAATATAGATGGAGGAAACCAAATGGCACTGAGCAAAAAGCCGGTCAACGGCATGAAGGATATACTACCTGCAGAGATGGAAATCCGTGATTATGTGACAAGCGTGATCAAGGATACATACAGAAGCTTCGGATTTACACCGATAGAGACACCATGCATGGAGAATATAGCAAATCTCACAAGCAAGCAGGGCGGAGAAAATGAGAAGCTGATCTTCAAGGTAATGAAGAGAGGCGAGAAGCTGAATCTGGAGACAGCAAAGGAAGAGTCGGATGTAGTAGACTTTGGAATGCGCTATGACCTTACAGTGCCACTTTCAAGATATTATTCAAACAATGCCAACAACCTGCCATCGCCGTTTAAGGCACTTCAGATGGGCAGCGTGTGGAGAGCAGACAGACCTCAGAGAGGCCGCTACAGACAGTTTACACAGTGTGATATAGATATACTCGGAGAGCCAAGCAATCTGGCAGAGATAGAGCTGATTACAGCAACCACTACCACAATCGGCAGACTCGGCTTCGAGAACTTTGAGATAAGAATCAACGAGAGAAGAATCCTAAAGGCAATGGCTGCTTACAGTGGTTTTGCTGAGGAGGACTACGACAGCGTATTTATCACACTCGATAAGATGGACAAGATAGGAGTGGAAGGCGTTGCAAGTGAGCTTGCACAGGATGGCTATCCACAGGAAAATATTGACAAATATCTTGATTTGTTCAAGCTTTTGGAGCAGACAAGGGATGTCACTGAGGGTGTAAATATACTTTCAGAAAAGCTCGGTGAATATTTAGACGAAGAAGTGGTTACAAATATGACAGAGATAGCTACGGCTGTCAATGCCACAAAGGGAGCAAAGTTTGAGCTCGTATTTGCCCCTACACTTGTTCGTGGAATGAGCTACTACACAGGAACTATTTTTGAGATATCAATGCCTGAGCTTGGCGCAGCCTGTGGCGGTGGCGGACGATATGACAAGATGATTGGAAAGTTCACCGGAAATGATGTACCGGCCTGTGGTTTTTCAATAGGTTTTGAGAGAATTATCCTGCTTCTCATGGAGAGCGGCTTCAAGATTCCTGAGAGTCCAAAGAAGGTGGCTTATCTGGTTGAGAAGAAATATCCGGCAGACAAGCTTGTTGATGTCATGAACCAGGCAAAAGACGCAAGAGCAAACGGACAGCAGGTGCTTGTTGTGCGCATGAACAAGAACAAGAAATTCCAGAAGGAGCAGCTTATGAAAGAGGGCTACGAGGAGTTTGTTGAGTTCTTTAACAGATAGGAATCTGATAAGCAGCAGATTAGCTGTGCAGCAGCGGTACCAAACAGATATTAGAATAAATATATAGTAGAAATATAAGGAGCATAAAATGGCAGAATCAATGCAGGGCTTACATAGAAGCCATAGATGTACAGAGGTATCAAATGCCAATATCGGTGAGAAGGTCACCGTGATGGGCTGGGTACAGAAGAGAAGAAATTTAGGAAGTCTCATTTTCGTAGATTTAAGAGACAGAAGCGGAATACTTCAGATAGTATTCGGTGAGGAAAATGTAGGTGCAGAGGGCTTTGAAAAGGCAGGCACCTTAAGAAGTGAGTTCGTCATCGCAGTTGAGGGAACTGTTCAGAAGAGAACAGCTGCTGTCAATGAGAACTTAAAGACAGGTGATATCGAGGTTATCGCTACATCAATCAGAGTGCTTTCAGAGGCACAGACACCTCCATTCCATATTGAGGAGAATTCAAAGACCAGCGAGGACATCAGACTTAAATATCGTTATCTGGATCTTCGCCGCCCTGATATCCAGAGAAATCTCATGCTCAGAAGCAATGTGCTTCGCGTGATGCGTGACTTTATGGCAAACGAGGGATTTTTGGAGATAGAGACACCAATCCTTTGCAAGTCTACACCGGAGGGCGCCAGAGACTATCTCGTGCCAAGCCGTATACACCACGGACATTTTTATGCGCTTCCACAGTCACCACAGCTCTTTAAGCAGCTTCTGATGGCTTCAGGTTATGACAGATATTTCCAGATTGCACGATGCTTCCGTGATGAGGATCTGCGTGCAGACAGACAGCCTGAGTTTACACAGGCAGATATGGAGCTTTCATTCGTAGATATCGATGATGTAATCGAGGTAAATGAGAGACTCTTAAAGCACCTTTTTAAAGAGGTCATAAATGTGGATGTTGAGATTCCGTTTAAGCGTATGCCTTGGCAGGAGGCTATGGACAGATTTGGTTCTGACAAGCCTGATACACGTTTTGGTATGGAGCTTTGCGATGTTTCAGATGTGGTAAAGGACTGTGGCTTTGGAGTATTCACAGGAGCTCTTGAAAACGGTGGCTCTGTCCGCGGTATCAATGTAGAGGGACAGGCAAAGATGCCTCGTAAGAAGATTGACAAGCTTGTAGAGCATGCAAAGGGCTGTGGAGCAAAGGGACTTGCTTATCTGTGCATCAATGAGGATGGCACATACAAGTCATCATTTGCCAAGTTTATGACAGAAGCTGAGCTTGATGCACTTGTTGCAAAGATGAACGGAAAGCCGGGAGATTTACTCCTTTTCGCAGCAGACAAGAATAAAATCGTATGGAATGTACTTGGAGCGCTTCGTCTCATGCTCGGAGCTGAGCTTGGCCTGATTGATGAGAACAAGTACAATTTCCTCTGGGTAACAGAGTTCCCACTCCTTGAGTGGTCTGATGAGGAAAACAGATTTATGGCAATGCATCATCCATTCACTATGCCTATGGAGGAGGATTGGGACAAGATAGACTCAGATCCGGGCGCAGTTCGTGCAAAGGCATATGATATCGTACTCAATGGTACAGAGCTCGGTGGAGGCTCAGTGCGTATCCATCAGGATGACATCCAGGAGAAGATGTTTGAGGTGCTTGGTTTCACAAAGGAGCGTGCACATGAGCAGTTTGGATTCCTGCTTGATGCATTCTCATATGGTGTACCGCCACACGCAGGACTTGCCTTCGGTGTTGACCGTATCTGCATGCATATGCTGCATACAGACAATATCAAGGAGGTTATTGCATTCCCTAAGGTAAAGGATGCTTCGGACCTCATGTCAGAGGCACCCGGAACTGTAGATCCAAAGCAGCTTGAGGAGCTTGGAATAGCTGTAGCTGCAGAGGAAGATGAGGAATAACACTATAATATGAATTTGAAAAAAAATATTTTCAATGCGATTACCATAATACTGCTCGCCGCACTTATTGCGGGGGCAGTATTGCTTAATAACAGGATAAAAAAGCTCGAGACACAGATGTCATACACCTCAGACAACACATCGGTGATACTTTCCGATGTGCAGACCATGCAGGATGATATCAAGTCCACCCTTGAGGAGGAGGCCAGCCTCATAACAGACTGGGATATTTCATTAAAAAGTGCAGACTTTACCGATATGACATACACAGTCTCTGTCTCGGTGGTGCCAAAGGAGTACACAGAGGATACAAAAACCAGTGTATTTTTCGGTACAAACGAGATACCGCTCGAGTTAGACGGCATCAAGTATACGGGTGAGGCCACACTTCCACTGTCTGAGGACTATGCAGGCAATGTGACATTTCTGTTTGTTGATGGAAATAAGAGAAGCACAGAGGTGCTCGATAAGTTTGAAGGTGTGACATCAGTGTTCAAAAATGTAGCATCCGGCATACTTGCCAATAAACCAACCTTTGATAATGGCAGCATAAAGCTTGGCACAGATGTAGATGTAGCAGTCATGGGAAATGATTACTTTGACTTTAACAGTGTGCAGCTTGTAGTTGCAAGCTCAGGAACAGAGCTAAAGACCTACGATATCAGACAGCTGTTGGCAGAAAACGGCACAGATAGTGCAGACTCTGTAGACACAGACTCCATCACATCCGCCTTAAGCCGGAAGGATGATGCCAAAAAAGATGGCTCAAAGAATAACACGGAAAATGATACCTCTGATGCCTCAAAAGAGGACGACGGTAAGCTCCATAGCCTCGAAGGCACAGTCAAAATCGAAGACTTAATCCCTGTCACAGCCGCAAGCAATATCAAAATATATGTCAAAGCAGTATCGGCACAGGGCTACACCTTCACATATGACCTGTTCGAGGGTACCGTAAATCAGGACATCACAGACTTTGAAACCACAGCCGACATATCCGGCGGAGACTACACAGTAACCGACCCGTTCGGCAGCAAATATGAACCATAAGAATATGATATAAAATAAAGCTCATTTCGCATAAGTGAAATGAGCTTTAAATTTAAAAAGTAAAAAGTGCCGGACAAAATTTCACGCCAGTGAAATAAGTCCGGCACTGCCAGAATACAAGGTAGCAAAGCGCCTCGCTCATAAACCTGAATTAGCCGGAGAGCATACGGTGTGTTCCGAAGAAAAATGTGAACTGCCGCGGAGTTCCATAAATTAAAGAAGAAAGAAAACATAAATAAAATCGTAACCTGTCCGGATAAAGAACCGCGGCTGACTTCACATTTTTCTGAGGAATATACTGTGTGTTATGCCGGCAGCCTCACAACCTAAAAAGCGAGGCGCCACAAGGCGCCTCACCCTTCTTTTTTGCTGAGCGGCAGCGTAAATATAAACTCAGTTCCCACACCCTCTGTGCTTATCACATTTATATTCTCACCATGCGCCTGCACAATTTCTTTAACTATAGACAGGCCAAGTCCCGTACCGCGCTTATCCTTTCCGCGGGATAAATCACTCTTGTAGAAGCGTTCCCAGATCTTTGAAAGGCTGTCCTTTGGTATACCGATACCGTGATCCTTTACTGATATAAACACCTTTTCATTTCTGATACTCGTCTCAATCTTGATACTCGAATCATTATTTGAAAACTTCACAGCGTTGTCTATCAGGTTGTAAAGAATCTGCTGGATTTTGACCATATCACCGCGCACGAAAAGCTCTTTTCCTGTGAGCAGCAGGTCAAAGCTTAAGCCCTTTTCACTGCATTTACCCTCGAAGGTGAGGATTGTCGTGCGGATCATTGTATTGATGTCAAAATCAGCAATATCCAGATGTATGCCGTGATGACCGAACTGGTTCAGATCGATAAGACTCTTGGTGAGCTTATTAAGCCTCTCGGTCTCAAAAAGTATGATGTTTAAGTATTTATCCTGCATCTCAACAGGAATGGTTCCGTCCAGCATGGCCTCCACGTAGCCCTTTATCGAGGTAAGAGGGGAGCGAAAGTCGTGTGACACGTTGGAAACAAACTTGCGCTGATCCTCCTCAAGCGTATCAAGCTCAGTTGCCATGTAGTTTAGTGTGTTTGCCAGATAGCCGATTTCGTCATTGGAATGTACATCAATCTGGGCAGTGAAATCGCCCTTTGCATACTTCTTTGCGGTCTTTGTGATTTTGGAGATAGGACGGTAAATGGAGCGGCTCATCGTGACAAGCATAATAAATGCCACTACAAAAATGAGCGCTACAGTGTAAAAGGAGATATTCATAAAACCGTTTACACCTGCCGTGATATGGCTCATTGTCTTGTGAATGACTATGTAGCCGATATTCTGGTACGAGACATTTACCGGGGAAAATACGGACAGCATCCTATGCTTGAAGGAGCCGTAAAAATTTCCAATCATATAGTTGTCGCTGCCAAAATCGGTGACATCAAAGCCATTTATCACTACAGGCTTAGAACTGTCATTTTGGATATCAATGCCTATTGACGGATCATCTGAGTCCATGAGCAGCTCACCGTCAGGGCTGACCACCCATACCTCGGCATCCATATAGTCGGCTACGATTTTCATGTGATTCTGGAAATCGCTAAGCGACATGGATGAGCCAAAGTATTCACTGGCATAGTCGCCTGCTATGATGGAAGCCTCCCTGTAGAGATTGGATGCTTCCTGCTTTTCGATATAGTCTGTGGTGAGATGCTGTGTAAAGGTGCATATAATGAAAAAAGCGATGACACCGTAAATCAGGTAGCTGATTAACAGCTTAGAGTAGATGGTGTGCTTCATTATTATTTTACCTCAAACTTGTATCCGATGCCCCAGACAGTTGCGATGCGCCAGGTTGGCTTGTCCTTGATTTTCTCGCGGAGACGCTTTACATGCACGTCGACAGTGCGGGTGTCACCGACATATTCATAGCCCCATATGTTGTCCAGAAGCTGCTCCCTTGTAAACACCTGATTTGGAGATGAGGCAAGAAAATATAATAGCTCAAGCTCCTTTGGCGGCATATCAATCTGCTGTCCGTCATAAGTGACAGAGTAGTTCGACAGATTTACAATAAGCCCCGGGTACTCCACACACTTGATATCTACGGAAGCATAGGCCTCCGGCTTTGCAGGCTGGAAGCGTCTGAGCACGGCCTTGACTCTTGCCACAAGCTCTTTTGAGTCAAAGGGCTTGAGTATATAGTCGTCGGCGCCAAGCTCCAGGCCTAAAACCTTGTCAAATACCTCGCCCTTTGCGGAGAGCATGATAATCGGCACATCGGACTTTGCACGTATCTCACGGCATACCTGATAGCCGTCTATGCCCGGAAGCATGAGGTCCAAAAGAAGCATGTTTGGCTTGTAGTGCTCGAACGCGATAAGAGCCTGCTCACCGTCATTTACGATTTTGGTGTCATAGCATTCCTTGGTCAGATATAGAGATATAAGCTCTGCTATATTGTTGTCGTCGTCTACTATCAGTATTTTCTGTTTAACAGCCATTTCTAATCTCCTTCTTAAAATTTATTTATATTCCGTAAAAGTACATTGTCGTTATTTAAAGGTTGCGATGGTTACTCCGGCATCGCCCTCACCAAACTCACCGAGATGGTATTCCGCAATAGTTTTTGTCCTCTTCAAAAGTCCATGCACAGCCTTTCGCAGTGCACCGGTGCCTTTTCCGTGGACAATGCGCACAGATGTAAGATGAGCGATATATGCGTCGTCCAAGTATTTATCCAAGAGAGCAAGTGCCTCATCCGTAGTCTTTCCTATCAGGTTGATTTCTGATGAAACTGACAGCGATTTGCTCATCTTTATCTTGCTTCCGCTGCCGCCGTACTTCTTGGCAGGAGATACATCGTCGTTTAAGAGCACGAGGTCATTAATATTAACCAGCGAGCGCAGTATACCCATCTGCACATACAAATCGCCCTTGGCGTTTGGCAGAGTGTGGACGGTTCCCTTCAGATTGAGGGAGAGCACAAGCACAGAATCACCGATGCGCAGCTTCTTAGGCGCCTTGTGATTTGCCTTGGCAGTGTTTTTCTTGATGTCTGACAGCTTCTTTTCCTTGTCATTCATCTTGTCACGAAGGGCAGAGCGCTCCTTTTCCATCTGGCTCATAGGAGCCTGTCCCTGTCCGTATTTGTTGAAATTGCGGATGGTTTTGTCGGCGAGCTCCTTTGCATCCTGCAGTATCTTGTAGGCTTCCTCATTTGCCTCGCGTAAAATCTTGTCTTTGCTCTTGTCTATGCGCTCGTTTTTCTCTTCGAGCTGTTTCTTGAGCTTTTCAATCTCGGCCTTGTAGCTGTTGATTTCAAGCTGTTCCTTTTCGATAGTTTGTCGCTGTGACTCGAGGCTTGCAATCAGATCCTCAAAATCAAGGTCGTTATCATTAATTCTGCTTTTTGCATCCTCGATGATGCTTTCGTCAAGACCAAGCTTTGATGAGATTGCAAATGCGTTACTCTTTCCCGGAATACCGATTAACAGGCGGTAGGTAGGGCTTAAAGTCTCCACATTGAATTCGCAGCAGGCATTTTCCACACCGTCTGTGGAAAGCGCATATACCTTCAGCTCACTGTAGTGTGTGGTGGCCATGGTGATGGCGCCATACTGGTGCAGTCTGTTTAAAATTGAGATGGCAAGTGCCGCACCCTCTGTCGGGTCGGTTCCCGAGCAGAGCTCATCGAACAGGCAAAGGCTTCGGTCGTCAGCTTTTTCAAGAATTTTTACGATATTGGTCATGTGAGACGAGAAGGTACTGAGACTTTGCTCAATACTCTGCTCATCGCCTATATCCGCAAAGACATCCTCAAAGATGGCGAGCTTTGACCTGTCAGCCGCAGGAATGTGAAGACCTGCCTGACCCATGAGAGTCAAAAGTCCGACAGTCTTTAATGAAACCGTCTTACCACCGGTGTTTGGTCCGGTGATGATGAGCTGCTTATAGTCCTCGCCGAGCCGTACATCTATAGGGACCACTTTTTTAGCATCCAAAAGCGGATGACGGCCCTTTCTGATATTGATATGTCCCTCGGTGTTGAACTCCGGTGCCACACCGTTATATGATTTAGCCAGATTTGCCTTTGCAAAAATGAAGTCAAGCTCTGAAAGAATCTCATAGTCCTGCTCCAAAGCAGCCGCATTCATGGCAACCTTGTCGCTGAGCGCTGCAAGGATTTTTTCAATTTCCTCCTGCTCCTTTATGAAAAGCTCCTTGAGCTCGTTATTCAAATTGACGACAGCCATCGGTTCGATAAAAAGGGTAGAGCCGGTAGATGACTGGTCGTGCATCATGCCGGGGACATTGCCCTTAGCCTCAGCCTTTACAGGCAGACAATATCTGCCGTCACGCATGGTCACAACCGCATCCTGCAGATATGTCCTCGTTGTGCTGTTGTTCATGAGTTTGGTGAGCTGCGCATGGATTCTGTCGTTCATGCCGCGTATGCTCTTTCTTATCTTAAAAAGCTCAGGACTCGCATCATCGGCAATCTCTTCCTCAGATAAAATGCACCTCTTAATCTCATCGCAGAGCGCTGAAACCGGTTCAATCCCTGCAAACAGACCGGAGAGTGAATCCTGCTTCTCATTATCCATGGCGCTTCTGCCATAAGCCTTCACGCGCTTTGCAACCTCCAAAAGACTGCAGATGCGAAGAAGCTCGGTCGTATTCAGTGCACCACCGATATCAAGCCTCTTTAGGGAAGCATGTACATTGTGTATGCCAACGAAGGACACTCCGCTGTCCTTGTACAGGCGGCTTAGTGCATCGGCAGTGGTGGTCTGCAGATGTCTGATTTCGTATAAATCGGTGATAGGCTCAAGCGAAAGACACCTTTTCTTTGTCTCATCACATGCTGCGTAGCTGCTTAGCATGGTGAGGATTTTGTTATATTCCAATGTTTTGTAAACTTTTTTATTCATTTCTATATCCTTATATTTCGGTAGTTGAATATTAAATTCATATTTACTGTATAGCTTATCATATTATAGCTGAAAATCTTCAAAAAAACCATAATAAATATGTATTAAATGATAATTACAAGATGATAACATAAAGTTTAATACATAACGAACCAGTTTGTTAAACGAGCCAAAAAGTAAGGGCTTGCAGCAGTCCGGCGGGTACATGCCACAAGCCCGTACTCAAAAAATATGGTTGCAACGCAATATAATTCAGAATATAATGTAAGATAGTAACTAAAGACATCTAATCAGGGTGACAATATGGAGCAATTTATCAGAGAAAAGATAAAGGATAAACCGCTGAATAAAAAAAGACTTGCAAAAAAAGCAGGCACAGCAGCACTCTGCGGAGTGGCATTTGCAGTGGCTGCAAGCATTGTTTTTGCTATATTTCTGCCGGTTATCAACAGACAATCAAAAAAAGCTTCAGATGAGAAAAATAATAATGATGTGCAGATAGCCACACAGCAGCCTGGCATAGATGACAGCAGTGATGCATATAGTGAAAATGGTACACAAAGCACAGAGTCCGGCACTTCTTCGGAGCCGTCTTTGCAGACCTATCAGCCTACACTCGCAGATTATCAGGCAGTGCAGAACCAGCTCTACAGCGTGGGCGCTTCGGCCTCGAAATTTGTAGTAGGAGTCACGGGTGTGACAGATGCCACTGATATTTTCAACAATTCCTATGAGACCGAGGGTCAGGGAGTGGGAGTGATACTGAGGGACAATGGAAAGCAGCTAATCATTCTGACAGAGAAAAATGTAGTGGATAAGGCGGATAAGCTTAGTGTAACCTTTGTAAACGACATGATGGCTGATGCTGCGCTGGTCAAGTATGACAACAATACAGGTATAGCAATCATTTCCGTGGATAAGTCACTTCTGGACGACGCCACAACAGGGGCTATAGCGGTTGCGGAGCTTGGTAATTCAAATATTGTTTCAAGAGGAGCATCTGTCATTGCGCTTGAGGCAAACTATGCCATTCTCACAGGTCTTGTAACGTCAACAACCAACGAGCTGTCGGCGCAGGACAACAATTACTCGGTGCTCACCACAGATATCGCAAGCAACAAGTTGCAGAGCGGTATACTGATTAATACAGATGGTCAGGTCATAGGGCTTTCGCTGCAGGATTTCAATCCGGCGGAGGAAAACAATACGCTCACGGCTGTCAGCATAAGCGACCTGTCACCTGTCATTGAAAAGCTCGAGAGCGGCGCAGATGTGCCGTACATAGGCATCACCTGTACTACAGTTACAGAAAAAATAGCAAACAGATATAACATCCCAAAGGGTGTTTATATAAAGCAGGTTACCATGGATTCACCGGCATTTGTCTCGGGGCTTCAAAGCGGAGATGTGATAGTTGCGGTAAACAATACAGATGTGTCGAATGTGTCCGCGTACAACACACAGCTTATGAAGCAAAAGCCTGAGGATACCTGCAATCTGAAAGTAAAGAGAAAAGGAAGCAACGGCTACACGGAGATTACCTGTCAGGTGAAAATCGGAGTGATGAATTAGCCGAAATTAGGAGGATATATGAAGTATATTTCAACTCTCCGCGAGGGAGAGAGAATCAATGAGATTTTTTTATGCAAGAGCAAGCAGACAGCCATGACCAAAAGCGGAAAGCCTTATGACAATGTTATCCTGCAGGATAAGACAGGCACGCTGGATGCCAAGATATGGGATGTGGGCTCAGTAGGCATTGAGGAATTTGATGCAATGGATTACATAGCCATAACCGGTGATATCACAAGCTTTCAGGGCAATTTACAGTGTTCCATAAAGCGTGCGAGAAAGGTGAACGAGGGAGAATATGACCCTGCGGATTATCTGCCGGTCAGCGATAAGGATGTCGAGGTAATGTATAAGGAACTCATGGGCTTTATCGGCTCTGTAAAGAATCAGTACCTGTCACAGCTCTTACATAGCTTTTTTGATAATAAGGAGTTTGAGCGCCGTTTCAAGTTCCATTCAGCCGCAAAGAGCGTGCACCACGGCTTTGTAGGAGGTCTTTTGGAGCATACACTCGGTGTGACGAAGAACTGTGATTATTTTGCAAAAATGTATCCGGTTTTAAACCGTGACCTGCTTCTTACAGCAGCTATTTTCCATGATATCGGAAAATTAAAGGAGCTTTCTACTTTCCCGGAGAATGACTATACAGACGCTGGTCAGCTCCTCGGACATATCATGATTGGTGCAGAGTGGGTAGGCGATGCAATCAAGAGCATCGACGGCTTCCCGGTAGTACTCGCAAACGAGCTTAAGCACTGTATACTTGCCCACCACGGCGAGCTTGAGTTTGGCTCTCCGAAAAAGCCGGCACTTGTCGAGGCACTTGCACTTAGCTTTGCAGACAACATAGATGCCAAGATGGAGACCTTCAGGGAGCTGCTTGTAAATGTGCCTGAAAACGATACAAAGTGGCAGGGCTACAACAGATTTATGGAGACAAATTTCCGCAGAACAAGTGTGTAAAAAGCGGACAATATTAAATATAGCTATGGTGTGATTTTTGGTGTGAAAGCTTGCACCAGATACAAACATTATAAAGAGTAATTATATATAAAATAAAGAAGAGAAAAGCATGAAAAAAAATGACATATTTGAACTTGAAATAACAGATATGGGAACAGATGGCGAGGGTATCGGACATTATGATGGCATGACCTTTTTCGTAAAGGATGCACTGATTGGTGACGTCATAACAGCCCGCGCAACAAAATTAAAGAAAAACTATGGCTACGCAAGAGTGGAAGAGATTAAGACCCCTTCCACTTTTCGCGTTGAGCCGCAATGTGAGCTGCACAAGAGATGTGGTGGCTGCCAGATACAGGCGCTCTCCTATGAAAAGCAGCTTGAATTTAAAAATAATAAGGTGCGCAACAATCTCATGCGTATAGGTGGATTTTCCGAGGCAAAGCTGGACAGTAAAATGCAGCCGCCTGTTGGCGCAGACAATCCATACCGCTACCGCAACAAGGCACAGTTTCCGGTGGGATATGACAGGGATGGCAATATAGTGACAGGCTTTTATGCATCGCGAAGCCACAATATCATCCCGGTCGAGGACTGCAGGCTTGGGGTGCCGCAAAACAAAGAGATACTCGACATCATAAAGGAATGGATGAATGAGTGCGGCATCACACCGTATGACGAGAACACACACAAAGGGCTCGTGCGCCATGTGCTTATCAGATATGGTTTTACATCAAAGCAGATTATGGTGTGCCTTGTGATAAATGGGGACAGTCTTGAAGCAAAACGCCGAGCCGGGAATGCAGCAGATATACTGTGCGAAAGACTTTCAAAAACCGATGGAATGACTTCGATTTCCTACAATATCAACAAGGAAAACACAAATGTCATCCTCGGCAAAAAGACAGTCTGCATATGGGGCAGACCATATATTGAGGACACCATCCATCTGCTTTCTTACCCTGATTTCACACCACAGGGGACAGGCATCACATATCAGATTTCGCCACAGTCGTTCTATCAGGTAAACCCGAAGCAGACAGAAAAGCTCTACAGCACGGCACTTGCATTTGCAGGGCTCACAGGAAATGAAAACGTCTGGGATCTCTACTGCGGTATCGGTACCATATCGCTCTTTTTGTCACAGAAGGCAAAGCAGGTGTACGGAGTGGAAATAGTGCCTCAGGCAATCGAGGATGCCAAAAACAATGCGAAGCTCAATGGCATCACAAATGCACAGTTTTTCGTAGGAAAGGCTGAGGAGGTGCTGCCGCAGTTTTATGAGAATGCAAAGAAAACTGAGAAAATCACTGATGATACAGCATCCACCGGACGTACAGATATGCTTCGCCCGGATGTGATAGTCGTTGACCCTCCAAGAAAGGGCTGTGATGAGAAGTGCCTGGACACAATGCTTGCGATGTCACCGGAGAGGATTGTATATGTGAGCTGCGATTCGGCAACATTGGCAAGGGATTTGAAGATACTGTGTGAGGAGAAGTATGAACTCATAAAGTGGCAGGCATTTGATCAGTTTTCTCATACGACGCATGTAGAAAGTATTTGCCTCCTCGAGCGGGTGAGCAACTGAAAAATATTGATATGAACTAAGTAGATTTACAGGATATCATAAAAGTAGAGGCTTCATTCAATAATGAGTGAGGCTTCTTTTTGTTTTGCTTATCAGTTTGAAGTGTTGGAAATTTATGTGAATTTATAGACATTTTCTTATCGTAAAGCTATAATATTAAAATCATATAGAACAGATAGGCATTGATTTTAGAAAGTGATACAAATGAAAAAGCTAAAAAGGAGATTCATTGTTCCGGCAGTGGTATTTATATTGGGCATGTGTGCGTTAATCGGCGCTATATATGTAGTCAGCAAGAGTCAGGAACAGCAGAACAGGACAAATGCAAAGCTCAATGCGATGACATATGCGGAGCGTATAAATGGCGAGCTTATGGAGGGAATAGGAGTTACCGATACCTTAGAGCAGGTTGTCATAAGTGGTGATGGAAATATTAATAGATTTTATGATGTTGCAGCAAATATGATGGACGATTCGATTCAGAGTATACAGATAGCACCGAATGGAGTTGTGACTGAAATATATCCGGAGGAGGGGAATGAATCCGGCAAGATAGATCTGATAAATGATAGTGACAGGGGAGAGATTTCGCGCTATGCGAGGGATAATGACACTGTAATTATGCAGGGAACGTTTGAGCTGAAGCAGGGCGGATATGGTATAGCAGTGCGCAATCCGGTTTATTTGGAGAATAAAAATGGTCAGAAGAGTTTTTGGGGCTTCACAATTGTTATACTGAAGGTTCCGGAGATTTTTTCTGATTCTGTAGAGGCTCTTTCCAATTTTGGATATAAGTACAGTCTGCAGAAGTGTGCTTCGCCGTGGGATGATACGTATGAGTGGGTTTACGGTTCAAAGGAAGAGTTGAACGATCCGGTGATATATGACTTTAACGTGTATGGATACAAGTGGAGGCTTGAGATTTTACCCAAGAGTGGGTTTTACAATAATAGATATCTGCTATATATGTTCATCGGAGGTGGAGTTATTGTCCTGCTTTTGGCAGGGCTTACAGCAGCGTTGATTTCAATCAATGAGAACAGGAAGAATTTCAAGAGACTTGCTGTGACTGATGCACTGACCGGTATCTACAACAGGCACGGCTTTGATGAGCAGGTTGAGCAATATATGAGAAAGAATCCGCAAAAGCATTGTGTTGTGGCAATGCTTGATATTGACGATTTCAAGCTGGTCAACGATATGTATGGACATGCGGCAGGTGATGGTGCACTTAAGAAGCTTGCAGAGAGCATGAAGCAATATTTTTCAAAGGATGTCATACTCGGCAGAAACGGGGGCGATGAGTTTAGCATTTTCATGCCGGATTGCACAGTAATGGAGGTTAAGCCGTCCCTTAAGAAGTTTACAGAAGAAACCAGGAAATTTTATGGTAAAGGTGAAGAACATACCTTTACCATTTCACTGGGGTTTGCGGAGTCCCCTGTTTTTGCTGATAACCGTTCACAGCTCATGCGGTGTGCGGACATGGCACTTTATGAGGTGAAAATGCGTGGGAAGAACGGCTGCATGGCATATCGTGAGGGTAAGCATGTAAAGAGCCGCGCAAAGCTTGGTTTTGCAGTGAAGGATATTATTGACAATATGCCGGGAGCGTTCATTGTTTACAGGGCAGATAAAGAAAATGATGAGATCCTGCTTGCAAACAATGAGCTGCTTAGGCTTACAGGCTGTAAAAACATGGATGAGCTGCTTGCATATACAGGTAAGAGCTTCCGCAATCTGATACGCCGGGATGAACTTGAAAGCTGTCAAAAAAGCATATGGTCGCAGATTGACGGAGGAAACGTAAATGATTATAGTTTCTTTCATATGAGAAAGGCGGATGGCACATATATTTCAGTGCTCGACCATGGCAGGATAGTGGATTTAGTGCACAATGGCAGAGTATTTTATGTGATGATCATGGACTTAAAGTCACTGCAGAGGCACTATGGAGACTGCCTGGAATTGGTGGAAAAGTAGAAAAAAGCAGATTGTGAACACATACGTTCACAATCTGCTTTTTTAATAGTGCATACACAATTTATTTATCCGAATAAATCACATTTCCACCGCATACGGTGTACTTAACCTTACCGGTCAGTTCCATGCCGGTGAAAGGTGTGTTTGATGATTTTGATGCATATTCGCATGGTACCCATTTTTCGTCAGGATCAAAGATGACAAAATCTGCAGCAGCACCCTCTGAGATAGTACCGTAAGGCATGTGGTACAGCTTGGCAGGATTGATAGTCATCTTTTCCAAAAGCTCAAGCATGCTCAGATGGCCCGGTTTGACAAGGCTTGTGATACCAAGAGCAAGAGATGTCTCAAGACCGATGATACCGCTTGGAGCTTCGGTTACAGGCTTTGATTTTTCCTCGGTGCTGTGAGGCGCATGGTCTGTTGCGATAAGGTCTATTGTGCCATCGATAAGTCCTTCTATAATCTTTTGACGGTCTGCTTCAGTGCGAAGAGGCGGATTCATCTTGGCAAGGGTGCCGTGCTCTAAGACAGCATCCTCAGTCAGCGTGAAGTGATGAGGAGTGGCCTCGGCATGGAGCCTTGCACCAAGCTTTTTGTAGGTGCGGACTATATCAACAGATACACCGGAGCTGATGTGCTGTATTACAACATCAGCACCACTGCGCAGCGCAAGCAGACAGTCTCTTGCGACAAGGGCTTCCTCAGCGATGGATGGTGAGCCGTAGATACCGAGAGCGTCAGATACTTTTCCGTGGTTGATGCCGTTGTTTTTGATAAATGCAGGGTCCTCCTCATGGAGACTTATCGGCATATCCAGCTTTGCAGCATTTTGCATGGCTCTGTAGCAGAAAGCAGCATTTGTAAGCGGGATGCCGTCATCGGTAAAGCCACATGCTCCGGCTTCCTTTAAAGCTGCCATGTCAACCTCATCCTGTCCTTTGAGGGAGTGCGATATTGCAGCGGCCTGATACATACGGATTTTTTCCTGCTTTCCACGTGTGAGGTTGTCCTTTAGAGTATCCACATTGTCCACTGTAGGCTTTGTGTTTGCCATGCATACAACAGTTGTGAAGCCACCCTTTGCGGCAGCCAGGGAACCGGTGTGGATATCCTCCTTGTATGTGAAGCCCGGATCACGGAAATGCACATGTGTGTCAATAAGTCCCGGTCCGACAATCATTCCGGCTGCATCTATTATTTCTTCTTTTTCAGTTGCAGCAGCATCTGACGCACATGAGATGTCAGGTGCTATTTTTACTATTTTCCCATCTTTTACAAGTATATCCATCTGTTCGTAGAGACCTGATGCCGGGTCTGCTACAATACCGTTTTTTATTATCATGATAATCCTCCTGTAGATTGTACTTATTTTCTGATATATCCTAGTATAACAGTTTTAAACGAACTACACCATATCACTTGCATATTTTACCGGTAGTACAAGAAAATAATAATTAATGTTCACACCTAACAGTGTGACCAGCGATGATTACATCCCATTTAAGTAAATGGTATAGTTATTTAGAAAACGTTATCATAGTATAATGGAGAAGCACGAATTTGCAAACAAATTTCGTAACTGTTCAGTACCTTCATAGCTGCGAGCCGCAAGCGCATTAGAATCAGCAGCGCAGAATAGTTACCCAATTTCAAACAAAAGTGAAAATTGAAAATGGGTCGCAATCATAATCGTCTGTATATATGGACAATAGAAAATTTTATAGATATAATATGATTTAAGGGATTCTGAATTGGATACCTTTTGAACCTCACATCATTTTACTAAGTAGGACTAAATTGGCATAATGTACAATAGCCATAGGTTGATAGCATAGTAGGCAGACTCTGGGGAGCTGTAATCCCTAAAACTTTTAAAACAGCACCCAAAATTCAGCCCAAAAGCCGGAAAAATTGTGGGAAAAGTAGCTGAAACTGCAGAAATCTCCAAAACAGCTCCTAAAATTCAGCCCAAAAGCCGGAAAAATTGCGGGAAAAAGTAGCTGAAATCACTATAAATCACAAAACAGCACAAAAAAATTAAAGGGAGAAAAACAATGAGCTTAATAAAAGGTATACATCACGTATCTATGAAGTGCAGCAGCACAGAGGAATATGAAAAGACAATAGATTTCTACAAAAATATTCTGGGAATCCCGGTCGCAAGGGAATGGCAGGCAGGAATCATGCTTGATACCGGAAACGGAATTGTTGAGATTTTTAACGATGGAGATGATGCACCGGGCAAAGGTGTGATTCGTCATTTCGCATTCGCAACAGATGATGTGGATGCGTGTGTAGAGGCTGTAAAAGCAGCAGGATACGAGGTATTTATCGAGCCGAAGGATATAGAAATCGCATCAACACCGGTATTTCCGGCGCGCATAGCATTCTGCAAGGGACCACTTGGCGAGGAAATCGAGCTGTTTGAGGAAAAGTGATAGGACGTATTAATGGTTTTACAGGGGTATTATGCTATGGGAAAAACTCCAGTTAAGCACACGCTTGCAGGCTATATTATAAAAAAAACAGATACCGAAGGATACCGGTCAGGAAAACTAACCGGAGAAAAACATTTGAACAAAATAACAGAAATGATGGAATTTGTTGGCGGACGCCGGAAACTAATCGATCAGGCAAGGTTCATAGAGAATAATACACAAGCAGGCCGCGATGGGAAGATAAGAATTAATTGGATTCAGGTCAACAGCGATATTAAAAAAATTGATTGTGATGTCAGCAGCATACCGGAGATGTGTCGGCTTGAGGGTGTTGAGGATTCAAGAGCAAAACAGCTAAGATTGATAGAGTCTGTAAAGCAGTGGAAATCAGAGGTTGGTGACTGCGATTGGATATGCAGATATTATGATGATATTTTGGGGCGTCTGGAAGCCGGAAAGAGTGTCACAGAGGCTGATGAGGATATGCGTTTTAAGTGTATCAATTCTATAACAAGAATAAAGGAGCCTGTGTGGGAGCGTGTTTTTAGTGCAAAGGTTTTTAATGATTCAAAGAAATTTGAAAAATGCTATCGACAAAAGATGGTATCAATTCTGACTAAATATTCTCCATATTATGAGAAGGATATGGAGGATTATGATACAGAGGGAGAGGAAGATGATGCCAAAGAGGATAATAAGAAGTCGGGGCTTGAAATTTTGAAGATGCATGGTATTATGTCATATGCACAGACAATGGAATGGAAGGGACCATTGTCATATAGAATTGATGATACATGTGTTATTGATACGTCAAAGCAGATTTATGGAACCATTATTAATACGCAGACACTTGAGCATGCAAGTCCGGTTTCGCTTGCAGGATGCAAAAGAATTATGACCATAGAAAATAAGGCTAACTATGAAAGTATGCAATATGATGAGAATACCTTGTATATTTTTTGTCATGGTTATTTTACTCCTAAGGAAGTGTATTTTCTAAAGAAATTAAGCCTTGTTGTATCTAAGGAATGTGAGTTCCTCCATTGGGGAGATATGGATTTTGGAGGGATAAGCATATTCTTGTTTATTAAGGATAGAATTTTTGAAAAACTAATGCCTTATAGAATGGGGGTAGCGGATTTTGAGGAAGCATTAAAAAAAGACGCGGGAATACCACTTAAGGCTTCAACTAGGGAAAAACTGGAAAAAAAGGACGCAGGATTGCTTACTGAATTAAAAGAAGCAATTCTTGAATCGGATAAAACAATAGAGCAGGAAAGGCTCTTATGAGGCTGATTCGGAAAACTCTAAATACACATATATATTTGACAAATTATTAGAATGTGATTCATTCGCACAGCATACCTCTTTCGTGCATACAATAGCATGAAGGAGGTATGTTTGTATTATGAATCCATTTAAAATGAGGCCGGAGAGAACCGGCGATTTATTTGTTGACTGGGAGAAATTCTGGGTAAAACCATATAACAAAAATGAGGTAAATCCGTATACAAGGACGAGAATCATATTGATGAATGGTACAGAATTTGAAAACGTGTGGTTTTCACATCAGTTTTCAAGAAGCGTAGGTGATGATGAGCTTAGACGAAAGCTTGCATACATCAGGAAAAGTGAGCAACAGCAGCAGAAAATACTCACGCATTTAAAGCCGGCAGATGAGTCGGCATTGGAGCACACCATAGGCTACGAGCAGCTTGCGGTTGATCTGACTGCGCATCTTGCAAAACGAGTAAATGACAAAAATATTAAGTCTGCGCTCGATTTTGCTTTGCTCGAGGACTTTGATCATTTGTACCGCTATGCAGATTATCTTGATTTTACCACAGGTGAGCACGCAGAGAAGCTTGTCGGAGGCTATACGGAAATCACACCGGGCAGACCGACTATTTCACACCACAGGCATCCATATGATTCAATACGATATCCGATGACGGATAAATGCCCTGCGACAATGGATGTGCTGGCTGCAAACGTAATCACAGCAGCAGAACAGCAGACTATGAACTACTATATGAACACAGCGGCACTTTGGCCCGATGAGATGGGACGCAGGCTATATCAGGAAATCGGAATGGTCGAGGAACAGCATGTCACACAGTATGGCAGCCTGTTGAAGCCATGCATGAGCCGCCTTGAAAATCTCCTTGTGCATCAGTATGTCGAGTGCTGGCTGTATTGGAGCTGTTATGAAACGGAGACGGATACAAGAATACGTGGCATATGGCAGTTTATGTTTGAACAGGAGCTTAAGCATCTGCATATTGCACTTGAGCTGCTAAGACAGTACGAGAAAAAGGATTGGCAGGAGGTCATCCCTGACGCTGAGTTCCCGGCTCCTCTTGTGCTGGAGAGCAATATTGAGTATGTCAGGTGTGTGCTTGGCAGTACGGTAAACGACACAGCATGCCGTGAAAGGTATGTGGATGTAAGAACCAATGCTCCTGAAACATTTATCAGATATCAGCGCCTGGTCAATGACCCGGTAAGAAATGTAATGAGCCATACCTTTATTGAGGATTATATCCGCAAAAACGGAGAGGATTATCGCTTTGAGGTGGCGCCAAATCCGGTGCCGGAGCTTCGTGACCGTACAAAGGATAATATATGTGTGGGAAGACAGCCTCTTTGCAGGAATCGGTATTAGAAGCCATTTTATATGCCATCTGTGGCATGTGATACCCGGCCCTGACGTTTTGTCAGGGCATTGCTGTGCAAAGAAGTATAATTCGACTGTATCTAAGCTATGGAGTAGCTTGTACTCGTTGCCGGTCACACTGTTAGGTGTGAACAGTAACGAGTAAGGCTCACAGAAGCCGGTTGACGAAATTATATAGGTGTATTAAACTGTAATCGGGTTAGAGAAGACTAATTACATACAGCTGTTTTACATTAAGTGGTTCTGAATATTCAGTTACTGTAAAATGATATACGAAACGATATAAGAAATAATATGTTGAATAATAAAATATTCAAACTTCCCATATTTTATTTTGTGATACCGGCCTAGCATACAGTGTATTCCTCATATTTTTTTCTTCGGAACAACTGTATACTCTCCGGTAAATATAGTTTTATATATGGGAAGTTTGTGTAAAATAGAAAAACCGCAGAACAGCAGAATAGGAGGCAACCATGATTACATCAACCATATTAGGTTTATTAATACCATTTATAGGCACGTCGCTCGGTGCGGCATGTGTACTTTTTATGAAAAATGAGCTTTCCGTAAAGACCACAAAAATGCTCAGTGGCTTTGCAGCAGGCGTAATGATTGCGGCATCAGTCTGGAGTCTTCTGATTCCGGCACTTGATCAGTCACAGAGCCTTGGAAAAATGCAGTTCGTCCCGGCAGTAACAGGCTTTATGCTTGGAATGTTTTTCCTATTGATACTGGATACAATCACACCACATATGCATCTCGATAATTCAGTCGAGGGTCCAAAGAGCAACTTCAGCAGACAGACAATGATGGTGCTTGCAGTTACATTACATAATATACCGGAGGGCATGGCAGTCGGAGTGCTCTACGCAAGCTGGATATCAGGAACCACCACCATCACGAGGGCAGCAGCCCTTTCACTGGCAATCGGAATAGCCATACAGAATTTCCCGGAGGGCGCAATCATATCCATGCCATTACATAGCACAGGAAGCTCAAAGCTTAGAGCCTTTGTATACGGAGTATTGTCGGGAATAGTCGAGCCGATAGCGGGAATACTTACGATACTTGCCATCGGAATAATAGAACCGGTGATGCCGTACCTGCTAAGCTTCGCCGCCGGAGCTATGATATATGTAGTCATAGAAGAACTCGTGCCGGAAATGTCAGAGGGTGGTCACTCAAACCGTGCCACCATAGCATTTATGGTGGGCTTCTGCCTCATGATGACACTCGATGTGATGTTGGGCTAGGCCTGGGCAAACCCTCATGGAGAGCGAGCCCACGGCAACAGCCGTGGGCAAAGCGACAAGAAGGTAAATAGAGCCACAACCCCACAATTCAAATGCATTGTGAAAAACTGTGAAAAAAAGGGAAATTCTTCCCTAATTATTTGGAAATTTTTAATAAAACGCAAATAAAAATAAAGTAAATCTAAACATCTCCAAAACGCAATAGAAAAACTGCACAAAAATAAAAACTTAAATTGTTGAAAATGTATAAAAAGCTAACTAAAAAATGTGAAACTTTGCCAGTCAAATAATATAAAAATGAAACGTTGACTTTATAAAACGATGTGACTAAAATCAAGTACAACGATAGTTGCTTCTTATTAAATCAAGAACAAACAAACATCAAAGGTCAGACAAAACACATCTTGAGTTATTAAGAAACAATTTGCGTATCAAATTTCATATAGCAAAAAAGAAAGGAGGTAACGCAGATGGATGCTCTGGTAGATGGACTGTTAGAGGAACTTAATTGTGACGTGGTATTCAAGATACCGATATTCGGAGGCATACCCATATACGAGTCGGTAGTAGTCACATGGATAATAATGGCAGCGGTATTTTTACTGTGCTTTTTTCTCGGCAGAAATCTTTCAGTTGAAAATCCCGGACGCAGACAGGTAGCCGTAGAGGCAGGAGTCAAATTCCTTAATGATTTCTTCAGTGAGACACTCGGAGAAAAAGGAAAGGATTACATACCATATCTGGCAACAGTAATTATCTATATAGGAATAGCAAACCTGATAGGCTTACTTGGCTTCAAACCGCCGACAAAGGATATGAACGTCACCGCAGCACTCGCTGTAATGAGCATAGTTCTTATCGAGGTGGCAGGAATCAGGGCAAAGGGCACCAAAAGGTGGCTTAAAAGCTTTGCAGAGCCAATGCCGGTAATACTACCTATCAATATCCTTGAGATCTTTATCAAACCATTATCGCTGTGTATGCGATTATTTGGAAACGTCCTTGGTTCATTTGTAATCATGGAGCTTTTAAAGATGGTCGTACCGGCAATCGTTCCGGCAGTATTCAGTTGTTATTTTGATATCTTTGATGGACTTATACAGGCATATGTATTTGTATTCCTGACAGGACTTTTCATCAAGGAGGCAACCGAGTAAGAAGACCTGATGAGGCATGAAACACCACATCATTTAATTTCACATCGTAAGCATGGAAAATGTAACCTCGCTTACAAAAGAAACAAAATAATTGCTAACCAAAAGAAAGCATATAAGCAAGAAAAGGAGAACACATTATGTCATCAACATTATTAGTAGCAATCGGAGCTGGAATCGCAGTATTAACAGGAATCGGAGCCGGACTTGGAATCGGTAAGGCAACAAGCAGCGCAGTAGACGCAATCGCAAGACAGCCGGAGGCTGAGAGCAAAATCTCTAAATCACTTCTTTTAGGATGTGCCCTTGCAGAGGCAACAGCTATTTACGGTTTCGTTATCGCATTACTTATCATCCTCTTCCTTAAATAATCAGGCAGCGTAACTGACAGTTACAACCAGGTGAAACAGAAAGGAAGGTAGAGCAATGTTAAAAATTGATCCATGGAACATAATATGGACAGTAGTCAATCTGCTTTTCCTGTACTGGATATTTAAGAAATTCCTCTTTGACCGCGTGATGGGCGTGATCAATCAGAGAGACG
>OLPU01000652.1_pt1 | contig 29339 bp, 29 predicted proteins | sample 1673111 | NCBI WGS metagenome assembly OLPU01 (sample SAMEA3136755, study PRJEB25190) | human gut metagenome | reverse complement strand
TAGAATTACATCTGTAGAGTGCCATGCACAGGAGTACCGCGTCAGGGCGCAGGACAAAGAAGGAATAGAAAAGATGCTGTATTCTCTTTTGGAGGAAGATGTGCATACAGAGGAAAGAGAGGCATACATTGCGATTGACCAGGCAGAAAGGAGCATCATTCTGAAAGGTACTCATATCGGAAAGGATACCTGTCTCTATTTCTATGCAGAAAAAGGTGGTTCTTTCTATGAGATAGATCCGGAACAAAAAGAAGAAACGATACTTCGCCTGGTTGAAAAGAATGTCGTTTGTGAGCAGGCAAAAAAGATTCTGATGGGAGACTGAGAAAATGGCATACAAAGATGAAAATGGAAAAATAACAATTGATGATGTCGCAGCCGGAGAGGATATCAGGAAAATCGAGCGGGCACAGTCTATCCTGCAAAATGCATTGCAGAGTCTGAGAGCAGCTCAGACAGAAGGGGCAAATTCAAAAGGTGAGACAGCCCAGGCTATTTATGATAAATCCCAGGAACTGATTAACCAGATTCAAAGGCTTGATAGTAATTTGGAGGAAACAACAAATTATATTCGCCATGTGCTTGCTGTTTATAAGGCGAAGGATGAAATGCTCAAGGAGATTATGGCAGCAGCGCAAAACATGAATTAAAGTGGAGGTATCCAACATGGCTAATATTAGAATTGACGCAGATGGATTGCAGAACAATATTTCATCTATGCGAGCCTATATAAATGAACTGGATTCTTTGAATGCACGGACACAGACGCTTATGACACAGATTGCTTCTTCCTGGGAGGGAGAGGCAAGCACGGCTTATATTAATATTATGACAGAGAGAATTCAAAAAGCAGGGCAGATGAAAGAGCTTTTACAGGAATTTATATCCTATATGGAATCTACCAGAACAAAATTTGTGTCAAGAGATCAGGAAAGTTCGTACTCTATCAGGGGATGCTAGGAGATGAGAAGATGATTATAGATGTGAATCCACAGACAATTACGGGAATCGCCCAGACGATTGCAAATGCTTATGGAGAAGTGGAAGAGGCAGCAAGAATTTTGACATCCATCACGGAACATAACAACTGGAATTGCAAAGAGAGGGATGCTATCAATGACTATACCCGTTCAAATGCCCAGGAGATTTTGAAAATCAGTGAAAAATCCGGAAATTTTGCAAATGTCATGAAGGTGGTTGCAGAGAATTTTACGACAGATGAGAAAAATATATCAGAAATGTTTACCAGCGTAGAGAGCATCATTGCCTCCATGCTTACGATCCAGCCGATCGGAAGTGGGACTACGACAAGCAATATCCCGGAGGGTGTAATGCCAATTAATAAATCAATCGGAGCAGGAGATATCAATCTTTCTTCTGTGATCGATCTGGCAAGTATGAAATTGTAGGGACAGGAGGAGAAGAATGGCATCCAGAATTATATTAGATCCAGAAACCCTGTTGGCGCAGGCTGGTGAAATGCAGAGCCTGACAGCAGAATATGAATCCCTGTTTTCGAAGGTTACGGGTACTCTGAATGACACCAACAATAATTGGAGTGAACTGTTAGCACATAATTTTGCAGGGAAAATAAGCAGCGCCCAGCAAAGCTTTGCAAGTATTACAGAGCTTCTTGCCAGTGGGGCGGCAGCAGCGAAAAACAGTGCTACAACCATGCAGTCGGTAGACCAGTCTCTTTTTAAGGTGTTCGGAGGAGAAGCTGGTGAGGGGATTATTTCCGGACAGGTACAGGGGATGACTGATGTCATAGAGGATTACAGGAAATGGGAAAAGAAATCTAAAAAAGTAAAAGCAAAAAGTAAAAAGAAAAAAGACGGTTTTTTGGATTCTTTGAAAGCAGATATGGCAGGAGTGTCGAAAGCAATTGTAAAAAAAGGAAAGAAGACTGTTGCAAAAATAAAAAAATCCTATGATGAAAAAGGATTTGTTTATAAGGCACTTCAATATGGAAAATCTGCTGTAAAAGTTGGTGCAGGTGTTGTCAAAATTGCCGGTGCGGTAGCTCTGGTAGCAGGCTCCGGTGGTGCAGCACTTCCTGTAGCTGCTTGTATTACTTTAAGTGCCTGCAATGATATTTATAATGGCATGATGGATGCAACATACACCTATACCGGTGACTATAACAAGGTTGGTAATACAAATGCATTAAAGGATTTTCTTGTAAAAAAAGGTGGAGAGACAGGAGAAATCCTCTTTGGAGATGAGAAGCTGGGAGAAAAAATGGGCAGTTGGGCTTACACAGGATTGGACGTTGTTTCTTTCTTAAATGGTGTAGATAAACTTGGAAAATCTTTTGGTAAGCTTCAAACTATAACAAGCGGCACCGCAGAAACGTCAAAGGTATGGGGAGAAATTCACATGGATGACGTTATCGACAATGATCTTAAATATCTCAGCAAAGATGGAATTATTAAGACTATACTTCATATAGACCCCAACTCTGTAGCTAATTTTGGATATGACGTCGTCACAGGTACGATTAAATCTATAAAGTCAGCAGGAAAACTTGGCAATACTATAGCAGATCTGGCCGTTGGTTAGGACGAGAAAGGAAAATAAAATGGCAAAGCAATTACTACCAAATGGAAGCGTTGTAACCTTAAAAGGTGCAACAAAGAAGTTAATGACAATTGGCATTGAGGTTGAAATGGAGGGAGATGAAAAAACCTACGATTATATCGCAATTCCCTATCCGGAGGGTTATATCGATTCGGAAACCATGTTTCTCTTTATGCAGGAGGATATCGAAAATGTATCTTTCGTAGGTTTTGTAGATGCAGAAATGCAGGTTTTTCGAACTGCATTAGAAGAAACAGATGAAAACGATGCTGAGAAAGAAAGTGATTCATAGTATGATCAGCGACATTTATTTGGCACGTAATCGGAGCATAATGAGAATCTCCGCTGCCTGTAGCTGTCATATAGGAAAGCGAAGAAAAAATAACGAGGACAATTTTTTCTTTGCGGGACGCTATATGGCAAGCTGTAACAATGGACTCGGAAGTATTTTAGAGAAAAATTTTCCGCTAAAAAAGGACAGATTCTTTGCTGTTTTTGATGGCATGGGAGGCGGAGAATATGGCGAGATTGCTTCCTATATGGGTGCAAAGGCAACAGAGGAATACTTGAATGCAGAAGAAGCAGATGATATTGCAGGTAAAAAAGGCTATCTGGAAAAAATGTGTACGCATGTAAATGACAGGATATTTAAGGAAACCCTTCGTTTGGATGCGGAGATGATGGGATCTACTTTGGCAGGACTTTATTTTACAGGAAACCAGGTTTGGACTGTAAATGTGGGGGATAGCAGATGTTTTCTCCTGCGAGATGGGAAGCTTCGGCAGATTTCCGAAGATCAGACAGACGAAGCCTATATGAAAGAAAACGGTATTCAGGGACGAAAGCCTTATTTGACCCAGTATATGGGAATGAATCCGGAGGAAGTGCGCGTACTTCCCTATATGGATTGCCTGCAGACGAAAAGGGGAGATCGTTTTCTTATCTGTAGCGATGGCGTGAGTGACATGGTGCCGGTAGATTTTCTGGAAACCATGATGCAGCAAACGCAAAGTACGGCGAAGTGTGTCGATGCAATTCTCACAGCAGCGTTAGATGCAGGCGGTAAGGACAATATTACAGCAATTGTTTTGGAAATAAACAGATAGAATTACAGGAGATGTAAATGGATGAGGAGAGATATCCAGCTCTGCCCTGGCAGGGATGGAAGATTGTAAAAAGGCTGGGACGAGGCGGTTATGGCAGTGTGTATCTGGCACAGCGGAATTCGGCGGGTGTCATGGAAGATGCTGCTGTAAAGGTGATTTCTTTCCCAAAAAATGAAGAAGACATTGAAGCTGATTTTACAGATGGATATGATCTTGTCAGTGTAAGAAATAAGTATAAAAATATGCTTCACAGATACGTAGATGAGTATCAGATCATGCTGGCATTTAAAGGGCAGACCAATATTGTCAGCTGCGATGATTTTGAAGCAAAACCGCATAAAGACGGAATTGGATGGGATGTTTTTATCCGTATGGAACTGCTGACCCCATTGACTACATTGATCAAACAGTATGCAGGAATTATTCCTGAGGAAATGGTTATAAAAGTCGGAAAAGATATCTGTTCGGCGCTGATGCTTTGTGATTCTAAAAATATCGTACATAGAGATATTAAGCCGGAAAATATTATGGTATCGGAATTTGGCGATTATAAATTAGGTGATTTCGGAATTGCCAGAACTATGGATCATACAACCCAGGCAACGACAGTAGGATCAGAGCGTTATATGGCGCCGGAAGTGATTAAAAGAGAAGAATACGGAAAAGAGGTAGATATTTACAGTCTTGGACTGGTGCTTTACTGGATGCTGAATAACCGTAAGCGTCCGTTTATCGATGCGGATCATTTACCAACTCATGATGAAATTGAACTGGCACAGGCAAGGAGAGAAAAAGGGGATCCTTTGCCACGACCTAAATATGGAAGCAGGGATTTACAGAATATCGTTTTGAAAGCTTGTGCATATGCACCAAAAGACAGATTCTCTTCTGCAAGAGAAATGTACCAGGCGTTGGAGGTATTACAATCAGGTGGAAGTATACCAGAACTGCCGAAGCCTGAACCACCCGGAAAACCGAAACTGCCGGATGATGAAGGCGGGCTGCTGGGAGGATGGATTTCAGCAGAAGATGGTAAGGAGAATGGAAAGAATTTAGATGATGAGGATGAGTGGAGTTCTGTACATGTCACTGAAGAGAAAAGGAATATAGAAGAAGGACCTGCTGTTTTAGAAGGAGCTTATCCGGATGAGCAAGAACTTAAAACGATAAAGAAGGTTTTAAATATCTGCACAGTTATAATGGGAATCTGTACGTTTGGAATTGCTTTGTTATGGTGTATTCCTATCAGAAAGAAAATTCTAAACAGAATAGACAGACGAGAGCCAATCAGCGACGGGTTAAAGATAGCGGCTACTATGATCGGACTTATACCGGGGCTGTTACTTCTTGTAAATGAAGATATTTAATTAAAGTGGCTGGAAAGTTGTCCAATCATAAGAGAAACAGGAAAAGAAAGGAAGAGAGAGTATGAGGAATCGAAAAGTTAAAATTTTTGCACTTGTTATGGCAGGTTGTCTGTGTTTATCTGGATTAACAGGATGCGGCGGTGGAATTAAGATGACAACTGACGATACATCGTCCAAATCAGATAGCGGATTGATGGGATCTGCAAAAAAAGAAGCAGAAAAAAGTGATGAATCAGAAGCAGATTCTGCCGATGAAGAGGATAAAATAAGTGATGATATGATTGGGCGCTATGTATCCCAGGGATATGAAAATCCTTCCTTTGGATTGGCAATTAATCTCCCGGATACTTATACGTTGGAAAAGAGAAACAATGTCGCACTAAACGATGAGGACATTGTAGAATCTTCTAATTCAGAAGGCACTTATGATTATTTAAAATCTTTAATTTCGTTGGGAAGTGCGGTAGTTTTTTCGGCAGAGGATGGGAATACATATATTGAACTGAACATTCAAAATGCAGCGGTTTTAGATAAAACAGCTAAATGGGATGAAGAAAAGAATATAGCGGAAAATTCAGTGATGACTGAGGAGGATGCTAAAAAATTGATGGGAGAAGATGCACAGGTTACTGAATTTCAAAATAATGTGGAAGAAATCACATTTTTGGGTGAGAAACATTATGCGGCACAATATACATTTAAGAACTATGATGTTTCGTATTATGGTGTGACTGTGTTTTTGGTGAATGAGCAGGATTCACAGTATATGTTAGCTGTCAATATAATTGGAGTAGATCTGAATGTAGTAGATCAGGCGGATCAGTTCTTTAGTGTATATACGGAGTAAGGTGAAGGGGAAAAAAGAAAGGTATGAAAAAGTTTTGTGTATTGTTTAGCCTTTTGATGTCCACAATGGTGTTTACAGCATGTGGAGCTGGCATTAAGTATAGTAGTGACAGTAATAGTAGTGGTAGTAGTGGTAGTAAGCAAACTAAAAATGCAGAGCTGGTGGATTTAGGATCAGATCCGCAGGCTTATATGCTTTACGGGACCTATCGGAATGAAGAAAATTATAAAGATGAAGATGGTTCCTATGCGAATGAGCATGCGGATGATTATGACTATATGACTCTGCAGCTTGAGGATTCGGAAAAATATGAGGTGCAGATTCTTCCGATACAGATATATGCAGACACTGATTTCCTGATTTATGACCTGTCTGGAAAAACAGACAAAGAACTGAAAGAAGAGGAAGGTCTGACAGACCAGCAGATTGGCGCATTGCATGAATATTGGCAATATGATCACATTCGTGCCTCTTTTGTCGAAAGAAAAAAATATAGTGAGGATGGAGAATATTCTTATTCGGTAAATACTCTCTTCACATTTGCCTACGAAGTAGTAGGAGACAAACTCTATATGGGATTGGAAGCTTTGATTATGGATGATGAGGATGAAACTAATCTGGGATATCATGTACAAGATCGCAAGGATTGGGTTGAATACTCTTATGGCTTCGACGGTTTGGATTTAATTTTGTCTAAGGACGGAAAAAGTACAAGACTTAGATCTGCGGATATACTTTATGCAGAAAAAAAGAATGAAGGACTTTATGAATGGGGATATGCCAAAAATTCTAGTTCCGGATATGATGGGATAGTTCATTTGTCTTTGAATACGGAAGACGGTGATGATTCTTATATTGAGTGGGCAGATGGAAGAACAGGTGAGAATGTAAAAACACAGATTGATGGCAATCAGTTTACTCTTACCTGGGACAGCACCTATCGTTACGATTATGATCTTGGAGAATCGGAGGAAGGAGAAGGTGGAAAAATCACAGGGATTTTCCTGATTACTAACCGACCAAATGGAGGAATGGATGGAAGCTTGTCCATCTGTGTTGATGGAAAATGGTATCCTTATGTTTATGATTCCACTGCATATTGGAATGGTGAATTAAGTGATAATTTAGAGACAGATGCTGATGTGAGCAGTATGAGTGAAGATGAGCTGGGAGAGTTAAAAGAAAACCAGACAGCAGTCTCAAGCGGACTTATGGGAGCCTTCAAAGAGCAGGGACTTGATTCTACGAAGATAGACGAGTCGACGGGAACGGTACAGATGGATAATAATGTGCTTTTTGCATGGGATAAGGCAGATTTGTCAGAAGAGGGAAAAGCTTATCTGGATCAATTCCTTGCAGCCTATGTACCGGTAATATCCAGTGCGATAGAAGATGGAAAAGTATCGACAATCGTAGTGGAGGGCTATACTGATTCTGCAGGCGACGAGGCTTACAATTTAAAACTTTCTGAGGCAAGAGCACAGACTGTTGCAGATTATATTAAAGCAGGTTATCCGGAGCTTGCGAATGTTATCGAGGTTGTCGGTAATGGAGCAAATAATCTGATTCTGGATGGAGAAGGAAAAGAAGACGCTGCAGCATCAAGACGTGTAGAAGTCAGATATGTCCTGAAGACAGAGTAGTGATAAAAATCAAACATAAAATAATATAATAGAAAATAAAAGCAGACACATAAGGAGAAGATAAGAATGGCGGAAAAAATTGATCTTAATACACTTCCGAAGGGACTTACAAAGGAAGAATTTACAGCTTTGCCTAATTTTAAAAAGATACGTTCTTTTTTTACCTGGTCTGGTGTGGTATCTATTGGATCAGGGATATTGATTTGTTCAGAGTATGGAAAGGTATGTCAAAGTGTACTTCGGGCTGGAGGAAGCCTTGAGGAGGTGAACCAGCTATGGGCAGTAAAGCTTAATATACTGTTTATGATTTTTGATATTGTTATGGGAATACTCCTGATAAAAAAGAAAACAACAAAAATGGCGTATATTCTTGCTATAACAGAATTGGTCTATATAGTTCTGGTACTTGTATTAGGCGGGACGATAGGTACTGGGGCTATAGCCTTTTTACTTGCTTTAGCCGGTGCGATCCGGATTGATAAAAAATGGAAACAGTATCAGGAAATATCAGGTGGAAGCAATCAGTTAAACCATACAGGGAATAGTACAGCCAGAACAACACAGAACAACACATATACAGAAATTCACACATCCGAAACTGCTAATAATGGAAGCACCTGGCAGCAGGCGGAAAAAAATAATGATTTTGTATCAGCTGACAGCCCTAAAAGTCTGGAGGAAACACTGAACATTTATAAAAAAGAAAAAAGCTGGTCTGCAGAAAATGATATGATAGAGACTTTGAAGAACAGCAAAGTATGGGTTCCATACATTAGTGAAAAAAATCAGCTGGATATTCTGAAAAATGGAGAAAGATATTATCTTCCAGTGTTTACAAGTAGAGCAGAAATGAAAGAATATGGAAAGAAATTTTCTCAAAGAGAGTTACGCTTTTCTGATGTGATGGATATGGCAAAGAGATCACAATATGCATTAACAGGTCTTGTTATCAATGCGTTTACTGATTCTGTTATTTTGGACTGGAATCAGCTCGGCACGATAAATCCTGGTGGCGATGACGAAGAAGAAGAAACTATGTATACGAGATAGTTGCAAAGAAACCTTACTGATATTCAGAAGTAAAAAACTGAAGATCGGTAAGGTTTTTTACTTCTGAAATTTGGAAGTGATTTTTGCGGAATATTTGAAATAAGAACAACAAATACCCATATGAAAAAATAGGTCTTACTGAATGAAATGGTTCAATTTAGTAAGACCTATTTTGAATTAGTATTTGTAAAATAAGTCAGTTTGTATACTTCTTGCATTATATTTATAAACCTATTTTTCACTATCTGGAGCGGCATTTGATAATGCTTTTGCATAATCTGTAAGTCGTGTTAATTGAGATGCGTTTAGGTTTTTGCATGTTTCGATGAGAAAAAACAGAGAAGGGGATTCATTTTGCACAACTACTATTCTATTTGGAGTCGGATCAGCAGATTTCCCAACGAGGTAATCTGTAGATGTTGAAAAAACTTCAGCCATTTTAGCAATAGTTTGTATAGAAGGATTACGTGAGCCTGCTTCATATCGCAGATATGCGGGCTGAGAAATTTGTACCCTTTTAGCAGCTTCTTGTTTGGTTATTCCCAGTTTTAGTCTACATTCTTTTAATCGTTCTTTATCTAAAATATCCATTACGTTTACTAATACTCCTGTTATTGTTGGAATAATGATATTTATATTTTATCATAAATAACTTGACAATACCATTAGTATATGGTTAATATAAAATATACCAATGGTATATTTGGGGGGGGGCGAAGAATGGGAAAAGAAGAGATTGGAAAACAGATTGACAGTAAGAAATTTAGTAAAACGATGCGGTGCTACGGAGATGACAAACTTGGAAATATTATTAAAGAAATATACTATGACGGTATGAGAGAAGGCTATAATTTAGCCAAATTTCGATTAGAGTTGCTTAATGGTGTGCCACCAGGAGTAGCAGAAAAATATTGGGATGATAATATGGAAAATATTAGAAATGTTTTGAGTTTATGTGAACAGTACGAGGAGTGTGAATGATGATGAATAAAATGCGTGAAATATACGGTGTTGTAAATATGATATTGTTTCCTGAAGATGAGGATCCTGAGATGTTATCATTAGAACTTTTTTCTTCTTTTGCGAAGGCTAAAGAAAGAAGCGAAGAAATAATAAAAGAATTTATTGATGATTATGGTGAAGATTATATTGAGCATGCTACAAAGAAAAATCCAGTAGCAGTCATGGGAAATGGTGATGTGACAGGATATGTTTACATTGTAAAAACACATGCATTATAGCTATTAAATTTGAGTAAGAGATAGAAGAGCAGCTATTATATCTTGAAAAAAGTAATTTACGTAGCAATCAATAAAGAAAATTAAACCTTGAAATATGAACTTGTGGGTTCTGTTTTCCAGAATCCCAAGACACAGCTGGTTTTCTGGATGCTAGAAAAATCAAATTGTGGAGGTTTAAAATTTAGTTGTAGAGAAGAAAAATACTGGCTATAATATAAAAAAAGAAGAGAAATTTTCCCGAAACTTTGTGAAAACAAAGAAGTAAATAAGATAGTATAAAAGGATGTGACATTATGGTAAAAAAGGAATCTGTAACTATTAATGTTCCAACAGGAATGGCAAAATATTTGGTGACGTTGAATCCAGAAGCTGAGCTTACTAGAAATGCGTTATTGTTGTACCCATATATCTTGAATCAAACAATTTCGCATGGGCGCGCAGCGGAAATTCTTGGTATAAGAAAATCAGAGTTGATAGATTTATATGATAAGCTGGGTTATTCTTATTTTGATATGACAATGGATGAACTGGATGATGAACTGGATACTTTCAGGCGGATGAAGGAGAAGGAGGTTTCTGTATGATTGTTGTATCAGATACAACACCACTTATATCGCTTCTTAAAATTAAGCGTGTGGATTTGCTGAAAGAATTATTTGGAGAAGTATTGATTCCACAGGCAGTATTTGATGAATTGACAAGTGATAAGCGTTTTCAAGTGGAAGCAGATCAAATTTGTCAAAAGGAATTCATTTTTGTGAAGCGAGTAAATGTTCCAGAATCCGTTAATATCTTAAAAAGAGCAACTGGACTTGATCAAGGCGAGAGTGAGGCAATTGTTTTGACAGACGAATTGAAAGCAGATATCTTGTTGATGGATGAGGCAAGGGGGAGAAATGTATCTGCTCAAATGGGACTTAGTATAATGGAAACAATTGGAAAATGAAAGCCAGTAGATAGTATTACGTTACGTTGAAGTCAATAGATTCCTCTTTACTTTCCCGACACAACTGCTATAATATATCAGACAGCAAGTAAAGGCAAAACAGAGAGGAATTCTATAATGGACATTATACAAAAATTTGGTAACGCAGTGAGCAGTATGTCTCTGGAGGATCCCGGGAAGGCGCGCAGGCTTCTTCTTACAGGATACCGACTTCAGGAGAAACGACTGCTCTTTTTTTCAGATAAAAAGCTGCCAAAATCGGGACAGTATGTAGCAAGAATTGTTATGAAAAATATCATCCAGGCACTTTCAAAGCCTGAAAATTCAGCGATGGTCAGCATCTTTGTTCCGGGAGAGCTTTTGACGGCGGCAGGGCTGACTCCGTATTCGGTAGAAGCAATGTCCTGCTTTATCGCGGGAACAAGATGTGAGCAGACATTTTTGAGAAAAACAGAAGAAGAGGGATTTCCGGAAACGATGTGCTCCTATCACAGAGTTTTCCTTGGAGCGGCACTATCCGGACTTGTGCCAAAGCCAAAATGTATGATCTACACAAATCTAGCATGTGACAGCAATATGATGACCTTCCCGTATCTGAAGCAGAAAAATATGCTTCCGGGATTTTTTATAGATGTACCATATGACAAGAACGAAGATTCTGTAAAATATGTGGCAGATCAGCTCCGGGAGTTGAAAGCATTTTTAGAAGATGTTACTGGAAAGAAGATTTCCGAAGAGGAAGTACGGCAGGCGGTCAATAACAGCAACCAGGCAGCCGCATATTATCATGAACAGCTGGCACTGCGCAAAGAACATGATCCGGTCACGAGCCTGACCAATGAGCTGTACGCGATTTTCATGTGCCACCTCATGGCGGGTTCGCAGGAGGCAGTCAAGTACACGAAATTGCTTCTGGAAGATGTGAAAAAGGCACCGAAGAGCGAAGGTCTGCATATTCTCTGGATGCATATGATGCCATTTTTGCAGGAACCGGTAAAGGATATTTTCAATTACAGTGACCAGATTCATATCAGTGCCTGTGACTTTGTGGCAGACGGATTTCAGAAGACACATTATGAAGATCCGTATGAGTCCATGGCAGAAAAGATGGTGAACTGCATTTACAATGGAAGCGTCAGGCAGAGAATCCAGAAGGCAAAAGAGCTTGCGGCGCAGACAAATGTGGATGGAGGAATCCTTTTTACCCATTGGGGATGCAAAGGTACGATCGGAGCTTCCAGTCTGATCAAAGGATCGCTTGAGGAAGCAGGGATCCCGACCATGATCCTTGATGGAGATGGATGTAATCCGGCAAACAGCAGTGATGGACAGATTTCTACAAGACTTCAGGCTTATATGGAGATGCTGAAGGTAAATAAAGCAGAAAAATATGCCGCAAATCACGGAAAGGGGGCTGGGTCAGATGATACATTATGTCTGTAAATATACGCCGGTAGAGTTATTGAATGCATTTGGAGAAGAGTGTGCCGTACTGGAGGAAATGCCGGAGAACTTTGAAATGTCGGATCAGATCGCACACGCAAATCTGTGCGGCTTTGGGAAATCTGTGATTCAGGCAGTTCTGGAAGGAAAGGTCAAGCAGCTTGTACTTGTGAACTGCTGTGATTCTGCGCGGAGAGTTTATGATATTGTAGAGAGCACCGGAAAATGCAAATTTTTATATATGCTGGATCTTCCGCATGAGGATAATGAATGTGAGAAGGTAAAGTATGCACAGGCAATCATGCGCCTGAAAAAAGCATACGAAAAATTTTCCGGAAAAACATTTGATAAGGAAGCATTTTTAAATTCATTTACAGAAAATGAGACAGAAATGAAGCCATACATTGGTCTGCTGGGTGTGCGTGTAACGGGTATTCTTGAAAAAATGATCCGGGATAATATTCAGATGGACGTGGACAATCTTACCTGCACCGGTGGAAGACAGCTTGCAGTTGTTCCGGAGCAGATGAGACAGATGGATGAAGAAAAAATGTTTCTGGCTTATGCGGATGCCCTGCTTTGCCAGATCCCATGTTTCCGAATGAATAACAACACTCGGAGAAATCAGCTGTATCTGGATCCAAACCTGAAGGGAATTATTTATCATACGATCAAATTCTGTGATTATTATGGATTTGAATATGCGAGCATTAAAAAGAATATCAAAGTACCGCTTCTGAAAATCGAGACGGATTTTACAAGTCAGAGCGCTGGACAGTTACTGACGAGAATCCAGGCATTTGCAGAAACGATTGAAGGATCGGAAGACATGGATCCGGGAAAAGGAATCAGTGAGGAGGCAAGAAAAAAGATGGAGTCAGGAATATATTATGTAGCAGGGATCGACAGTGGCTCTACAAGTACAGACGTTGTGATTCTGGATCAGGACGGAAAAATTAAATCTACGATGATCATTCCGACAGGCGGCGGAGCGATGATGAGTGCGGAGAAAAGCCTGGATCTTGCCGTAGAGAAGGCAGGAATTAAGAAAGAAGAAATCGTCAGAATTGTCACGACGGGATATGGACGTGCTTATATTGAAAGCGGGGATGACAGTATTACAGAGATCACCTGTCATGCCAAAGGTGCGCATTACCTGAACCCGAATGTGCGGACGGTGATCGATATCGGCGGACAGGATATCAAGGCAATCAGCATCGATGAAAATGGCGCAGTAAAGAATTTCCTGATGAATGACAAATGTGCGGCAGGAACCGGAAGGTTTCTGGAAATGATGGCACGGACTTTGGGACTTTCTCTTGAAGAGATGAGTACAAAAGGATTGGAATGGAAGGAAAATATTGTGATTTCCAGTATGTGTACGGTGTTCGCTGAGTCAGAGGTGGTATCACTTGTGGCTCAGAATAAAGATGTGGCAGATATCATCCATGGTCTGAATGTGTCGGTTGCTTCGAAAGTAGGAGCACTGGCGGCACGTCTTGGGAAAAAGAATCCGGGAGAATATATGATGACAGGCGGAGTGGCAAAGAATCCTGGAATCATCAAAGCACTGGAAGAAAAGCTGGATGCGAAATTGTATATTTGCGACGAGGCACAGCTTTGTGGTGCACTTGGAGCTGCATTGTTTGCATATGAGAAGTGCAGTGTGTAGAGGCTGTGTTTGTAATCACCGGACATTATTTTATATTGCATAAAAAAGAGAAACCTTACCAATTTTCAGACGTAAAAATTGAAAACCGGTAAGGTTTTTTACGCATATCGCCATGCAATATGCAATTATCTTTTATTTCATTGCATCTTTAATTGCGCCAAGCAGCTCTTCATAGGTTTCATATGCCGGGATCTGCGGATAATCCGCTTTGATCTTGTCTGTTGAACGGAATAAAAATCCTGCCTTACTTGCCTGGATCATACCCAGATCGTTGTAAGAATCCCCACTTGCAATCGTTTCAAATCCGATGGATTGCAGTGCCTTTACGGTTGTTAGTTTGGAATTTTCCACACGCATCTTGAAGTCTGTGATCTCGCCGTTTTCTGCAATTTCCAGACTGTTGCAGAAAAGCGTCGGATGACCAAGCTTTTCCATGAGCGGCATTGCAAATTCGGTGAAGGTATCACTAAGAAGGATTACCTGGGTGAAGGAACGTAGCTCATCCAGGAAGTCTTTTGCGCCCGGAAGCGGATCAATTTTGGAAATTGTTTCCTGAATTTCTTTGATCCCGAGACCATGCGCTTTTAAAGTATCCAGTCTCCAACGCATCAGTTTGTTATAATCAGGTTCATCTCTTGTGGTTCTTTTCAGTTCCGGAATTCCACTTGCTTCTGCAAATGCAACCCAGATTTCCGGTACAAGTACTCCTTCGACATCCAGACAAGTAATATACATATGTTAACCCTCCTGTACTTTCTGTTTTTTGCTTTCTATCATACCATATATCTGTTTATTTTGCATTCTTTTTTGCAATTGATTAAAAATTGTGGGAGAGAAACCTGTATAAACTACATGATGGTATGGAAAACCATGTAAAGAAGTCAGCCGGGAAAAGTGCGGGTTCCATTTTGGAATGTGTGCAAACTGGAAGGATATTGACGATAAATTTTTTCAGGGACTATAATATAAGTATCTGTGACAAAAGAGGGATGTTTCGGAATGAATCATTGAAAAAAGAAAATCTGCCGAAACATATTTTGCTCAAATTGCATAAAGGAGAAAAAGGATGAATAACTTTATTTTTGAAAATAAAACGAAAGTATATTTCGGGAAAGGATGTGTCGGCGAGTATTTGCCGAAAATCGCTGCGGTGCATGGGGATAAGGTTCTGCTTGCCTATGGCGGCGGCTCGATCAAGAAAAATGGAGTTTATGAGGAAGTCATAGCGGCACTTGAAAAAGCCGGGAAAACGATCATTGAATTTCCGGGGATCATGGAAAATCCGACTTATAAGAAGGTGCTTGCAGGCACAAAGCTGGTAAAGGAAAAACAGGTGGACTGGATCCTTGCAGTCGGCGGTGGTTCGGTTATGGACTGTAGCAAGGCAATTTCCATGGCAGCGGTCAGCGAGAAAGATGTGTGGGATGAGTACTGGGCGAAGAAGGGTGTTGTGGATTTTGAACCAATGCCACTTGGCGTGATCGTAACAGCGTCCGGAACAGGCAGCGAATGCAACGGGGGAGCAGTTATTACCAATGAAGAGGTCATGATCAAGACAGACCGGGATTATCCGAAATGCAATCCGGAATTTGCATTAATGGATCCGACTTACACTTATACTGTTCCGACAAAACAGATGGTGGCAGGAAGCTTTGATATCCTGTCTCACGTTATGGAGACTTATTTCAGTGAGCCAGACGAGGATAACGTATCAGATGATATTTCGGAAGCTCTGATGCGCGGCGTGATAACAAGTCTTCGTGCGGCATTGGTAAATCCGGAGGATTATACAGCAAGAAGTAATCTGATGTGGCTGTCTACCATGGCGGAGAACCGGATCATCAAGCTCGGCAAAAAATGTGATTTTGAATGCCATCAGATGGAGCATCAGATCAGTGCTTATACCAACTGCAGTCATGGATGTGGACTTGCTGTGCTGCATCCGGTTTATTATCGGCATATCTGTCAGGCAGGCGCAAAGAAATTTACCCGGTTTGCGGAAAATGTATGGAAAATTCCGAGAAATGGACGTACCGATGAAGAGATGGCTGAAGCTGGCGTAGAGGCATTGGCTGATTTTATCAGAGAGATCGGACTTCCGACAACACTTCGGGAAGTAGGCGTGGAGAAAAAAGAGGATCTGAAAGAAATTGCGGATTCTTGTTATCTGGTGGATGGAAGTTATAAGAAGATGACACATGAGGAGATTCTGGAAATATTTCTGGAGTGCTTCTAAGGACAATAGCTAAAAGGTGATATTGATTCACTGGGGCTTCAGAAGCTGTGCTATGTGGATGAACAGACGCACTACCGCTATTATGACATCAAGCAGAATGCCTGTCTGGACATGATTCAGTATATGAAAGAGCTTGGAATGGAACTGAAAGAGATTAAAGAGATCCCTGTGCCGGAAAGGGTACAGGGATCTCTTGTCTCAGGTAGTAAAATTTCTATACTGGATGGATATCTTGGTTAAGGTGATCTGAAGTGTTTTGAGGATTTGTTTCCTCCGAGTGTTCATTCACCGGAAGATATTCATACTTCGGAATGAAATCCCGTTTATCGTACAGTTTATAATACTGAATGAAAATACGGTCCATAACTTTTGGAATCTGACTTTCATCTGATTCAAATAAAATGATCAGGTACTGCAGGGCACTATACCGTGTACACACGTCAATCCTACGGATCTTGTGACGGATCGCTTCCTCCATGTATTCCAGTGCCTGTTCAATATTTTCAATATACATCATAGAATCCGGAGCGGTTTCCATTGTGACCATGACCAGGAAACAATGGTATTTATGTCGTTCTCCAAGCTGGTTGATGTACTCATAAATCTTAGAAAATTCACGGTAATTAAGATTAAGTGCTCCGGAATAGTTTCCGCTGTTGCGAAGTACTTTTGCCACAAGGGAAAGATCTTTTGCTACGCTGGAAACCGGGAATACGATATTGCCCATCTGTTGATAGAAAAAGAAGTTGTGTTTTCCGTTTTGCTTGACATAATAGAGTGCTTTATCTGCTTTGGAAGAACATTCGTCAAAGGAATCTCCCTTGGTACACATGCAAAGTCCGGCAGAAATGGATGCAACACGGATCTCAAAATCTTTTTTCTTCTCAGAATCAAAGCGGGAAAACAGAGTTTCCATAAGCTCGGATATTTCATTTTTACCGGCATCCGGTACAAAAAGAAGGAATTCATCGCCACCAAACCTGCAGCCAACCGAATTTCCGATATGCTTGGAGAGGAGAGCTCCAAGTGCTTTCAGTGCACGGTCGCCGGCTTTATGACCGTAGATATCATTTATCTTTTTCAGATTATCCATATCCATAAAGATCAGACAGCCATTGTGTTCCTGCATCAGCTGTGCGATCATTTTCTGACCGGTATTTCGCATAGGGAGTCCGGTAAGAAGATCAAAATTTTCTGATTCCTCCTGGCTCTTCATCGTATTCATAACATTGGAAATGAAGTTGCTGATTTCAAATTCCATGCCAGGAAGAGCTGGCTCGTCATCAATTTCCAGATAAGTATCTGTGATCGTCAGACGATTCTCATCCATCAGTCTGAGAAAAATATCTGCGATTTCCGGATCGAACTGAGTTCCTCTGTTTTTGCGTATTTCTTCATAAATTGTTTCTTTTGGAAGAGAATTACGGTAAATACGGCGGGAATTCATTGCGTCATAGCTGTCAGCAACAGCAACGATTCGCGCATGAATCGGAATTTCTTCACCTTTTAGACCGTCCGGATAACCATGGCCATCATAACGCTAATGATGAGATCGGGCAACTTCGGTTACATGATTGATGATCGAAACATTTTTCAAAATCTCAGCACCAATAACCGTATGTTCCTTAATAACAGCGTACTCTTCGTTTGTCAGTTTGGATGGCTTGTTTAAAATAATATCAGGGATGCCGACTTTTCCGATATCATGCAGATGAGCTGCATGTCGGAGATTGACGATTTCAGAGCGATTCCAACCCATTTCCTGCGCAATCAGTGCAGAGTATTCCGCAACACGATGGGAGTGCCCTCTGGTGTATTCGTCCTTGGCCTCGATGGTTGTAGAGAGAGTCTGCATCATCTGTAAGGAAATTTTTTCCATCTGCCGTTTACGTTTCAAAAGCTCCTCTTTTTGACGATGCATTTCAATGGTATGCACATTCTTTATTGTACGGATAATGTTAATGAAAAGAAGGATCAACATGCTGACACCAATAAAAAGACCGGAAATCAAAACTACAAAATATGTAGAAATGGATTCGATGGCGATGGCAAGCATTGCAATGATCAGGCCAATCAGCACCAATTTGTTTTTCCGGTATTCTTTCTTTCGCATATCCAGACAGAAAGTCAGGAAAACCAGAAAGAAGGTGACTGCAAGAATCACGTGGGCGCCCGGCAGAGTTTCAATAAAATCAGCAGTGCCAGTCAGATGAAGAACCAGACAGATCAAAAAGTTACCAAATGCCGCACAGCCGAGGTAAAAGTAAGGCTTTTTATAACGCCCCTGCTGAATGAGATCTGCATAAAAAAGTACCGGGATCGGAACGAGCATGATCATCACAAAGCATAAAGTCCCCAGTGCAGATGGATTCGGAACTATAAGCTGTCTGAGCTTGGATTCGCCGAGCATCCATGTAGCTCCCATGGTCATGCACCATCCAAGATATTCCATATCGAATTTTCTGTCATAGACAATTCCGAGTGCGATACTGAAAAGGATGGTAATGATACCGGCGAACAAGATAAAGAAAGCAATAATAGTCTCAAGCCCGTAAGATTCAAAAATATATTCCCAGATATCACTCTTGTCTCCGGAATAGATCTCATTGACTACACCGGAATAGTTAGAGGTATTGGTAGTCAGCTCAATACGGAGTTCTTTTCCTGCATCTGCTGCTGAAGTAGGACAGAAAACATAACAGCTGGCAGAATTTTTCCCAGTCAGTCGATGGTCTTTGGTTGAGTATTCAGTGCGAAGCACTCCGTCAATATAGAAACGGATATCCTGCAGAGAGGAACGTATAGCAAGTGAACTTTGCGTATAATTTTCAGGAAGTGTTGTGGTAATGACCATAGTCTCTTTTGCAGGAACATTGTAATGTCCGGGGACGGCAATCTGTTCTTTGCTTCCATCGGAGTGAATCCAGGTAAAAGTACCACGATATGTGATGTCGCTGGATTGGATTTTGGCATTGTGATTGTTAATTCCTGTGAATTGTATTACCAGAAACCAGATAAGTATCAGGAACATCAGAAGATAGTAAAATCCGATCTGGATTTTGCTTATTTTATAGTTTTCTTTTGTCAAAACAGAGACTCCTTATCTACAATTTTGGTCTATTTGAAGATATTATACGATGTGAGTGTCAAAAGTGAATTTTGCCACTTACTGATGTAACCGGATTGCTCCATTGCTACGCAATTCCCACAATCCTTAAACATCATTATACTATTTGCGGACAATATTTGCAATTAAAGAGAAGGAGGAATGGTGGAAAAAGACAGGTCATGGAAGTTGAGAAATACCAGAAGATAGATTATAATTTTCATAAAATATTTTGTGTATGAAAGGGAACGTAAAATGGTAAAATTAAGCACACTTTGTTATATTGAACAGGATGGAAAATATCTGATGCTTCACCGGACTGTCAAAGAAAATGATATCAATAAAGACAAGTGGATCGGAGTAGGCGGTCATTTTGAAAAAGGGGAAAGCCCGGAGGAATGTCTTCTTCGTGAGGTATGGGAAGAGACGGGATACACGCTGACATCCTGGAGATATCGTGGGATTGTAACCTTTGTATATGGCGAAGATGTAGTAGAATATATGTCGCTTTATACGGCAGATGGTTTTACAGGAACGCCGATTGCGTGTGATGAAGGAGAACTGGAATGGGTAGAAAAGTCTAAGATCGGAGAACTGGAATTGTGGGAAGGGGATCGGATCTTTTTTGAACTCCTTGAAAATGAGCAGCCGTTTTTCTCATTAAAGCTTGTATATAACACAGATGATGTTCTGGAATATGCAGCGTTAGATGGAAAAGAGATGAAAGATTTCAGAAGAAGAGAGTGTTAAAGTGGAATGTCGAATAGTGTGGAAAAGTTACGAAAGTAATGTTTTAGCATGGAATGTTGAGTCCGCTCATTTGGATAGTGTATGATGATAAAGATTCTCATTAAATGAAGGGGGAAAAGAGAATGTACAGTGAGTTGACAAAGATGGAAGGGAAAAGGATTGTAATCCGCACATTCGGTTATTTTGATATTTTTGTGGATGGGGAAACGATCCCTTTTTCATGTAAGAAAGCCAAAGAACTGTTGGCACTTCTGGTTGACAGAAGAGGAGGATTTGTGACGACGGGGGATGCGATCAGTTATTTATGGGAGGATGAATGTACAGAAAAAAGAATAAAAGATAAATTCCGCAAAGTGGTAAAAGAACTTCGGAGAACGTTAAATGCATACGGAATCGAAAGAGTCCTGCACCGGGTAAATCAGGAGAGCCGTATCCGCACAGAGCATGTGGAGTGTGATCTGTATGACTACCTGGAGGATGAGGAACAACATAAAAAGCTGTTCAAAGGAGCGTATATGACGAATTACAGCTGGGCGGAAAACACTTTGGGAACGTTGCTGAATCAAAAAGAATAATTGGGAATATAGTAAAAAGGGGCTGTGAAAAAAGAATAGTCCCCCAAAAAAGAAAGACCAAGAGTTTATAATGAACTCAAGGTCTTTCTTTCTGTTATAATTAACTTGTGAAAAAAATTAATAACATAATCTATTCTAACCCAAAACAGGCAGTTTTACCGTAAATTGTTCCCAAATATAAGAGAGGAAAAGTACTGCCAACAACTTATACCACAGATGAAATAAAAAGGTTGAGGATGCTGTAAACACAGATACAGATTCAGGTAAAAGGAATCTGGCTATAATCAGGCTCGCGACACGTATAGGATTACGTTCAGGTGATATAGCTAAGCTGAAATGGTCCGAAATAGATTTCAATAGTGGATATATCAGTATCATCCAAGAAAAAACAGGGATGCCGTTGTCTTTACAAATGCCAGAAGATGTTTCCAATGCTTTGCTGCAGCACCTTGAAAATTTAAAGCGAATGCGGATGCGATCAGGCCAGAATACCCGAATTTCCCGAAGCATCTGCATTGCCATATGTTCCGGCGTACCAGGGCAACTGGTTTATACCGAAACGGTGTTGAACTGGAGATGATATCTGTAATTCTTGGACATTCATCTACTGAAACAACCAGGATTTGGGATTGAGAAAATACGCTAGATCAGAAGTGCTTTAAGCATAGGATAAAGCTGATACTTACGGGGTCTTCCAGTAGAGGCATAAAAATTGGAAACAAAAGAGGAAGGAACAATTTCATCAAGGTCAATGGCTTCGCCAAGAAGTGAAAGGAACTGGTATTTGTCGTTGTCAAATTTATTTTGGAAATCTTCAAAAATTTCTGCCAAAGTGAGCTGTTTATATGTTATCATGTAGGTATATCTCCTTTAGGTGGATTGGTTGATAGTTTCTCGGCAACTCTATTTTACCATAAACCTTGAGGAGATATTTTATTTTTAACAAGAAAAATGCCGTATTTATGCGGATTGTGGCGTTTCGCAAACGCCTAAGAGGAAGATACATGAGAGGAGGCTTGTCTGTTTTTTTATCGGTATAGCCAGGATTTTCTGACTTTGCTATATATACTGTGATTTTTCCACCATTAAAAAACTGAAAAATGAATGGATTGCGGCCAGACGCTGATTTCTTGTAGCTGCTTTGCAGTTATGCTCATCTTCTAGCCATTGAAGGAAACGAAGTATTAATTTTCAATCTATTTTGGCAATCGTCAGCTTTTCAGGTGAAAGATTCTCCTGATCTCTACAGTATCTTAAAAATAAAGAGAATGAATTACCTTGTACAAAAATGGCTTAAAACGAATGGCTACGGCATGACATAATACTGTAGAAAGAAGAAGGGTGGAAAGCCGTGTGAGGGAGAAACTCGTGCACGGTTTGATGAGGGGCGGATGAAATTTCATCCGCCTACTCTACAGATTTACAAAATGTAAGTAGGTTTCAAAAAACACCATCTATACAATTACATATGGCAAAAACGAAGAAAAATAAAGTGGGGAATTGTTCATTTTTTTGACGGGATTCTCACAGAAGAAAATTATAAAAAAGTATGCGAAAAATATTGGAATATCAAAAACTATCTTTTTTGAAAGTATGTGTCATTTTGGTAATAGAGTATTTTTTTGGCTATATGATATAAAAAAAGTGCCGTCTTGCTATTTTTTTTGTATAGATTTATACTAATGACAAAACAAATAACCGTTTTATTAGAAGTGAAAGAAATGGAGGATTTTTATGAACAAAGACGTAATTTTAACTTGTGCAGTAACAGGGTCTGGTGACAGCCACTTGAAGCATCCAAATGTGCCTTCTACGCCACAGCAGATTGCGGATGCAGCCATTGCAGTAGCAAAGGCTGGTGCAGCAGTTGCACATATTCATGTGCGAGAAGCAGATGGCACACCCAGCAGAAGGTTGGAACTGTATGAAGAAACAGTTGATTTGATTCGCCAGAGTGGAACGGATGTAATCATTAATTTAACAACTGGTATGGGCGGCGACTATGTAGAACATCCAGATGATCCAACTGTATTTGGTCCTGGTAGTGACATGGTTTCTCCAGCGGAACGAGTAAAGCATATTGAAAAGATTAAACCTGAAATTTGTACATTGGATTGTGGGTCCTTTAACTATAAGGCGACAACATATCTTGCTACATATGCAATGTTGCAAGAATCCGCCAGAAGAATTTCTGCTGCCGGTGTGTTAGTTGAAATTGAGGCATTTGAGTTGGGCCATATTTGGCAGGCAAAAGAATTGATTAAAGAAGGTTTGCTCTCTGAAAAAACCATTTTCCAGCTTTGCATGGGAATTCCTTATGGTGCAGAAGCAACTGTAGATAATTTGGTAGCTATGCGTAATGCCCTTCCACAAGGGGCAAACTGGGGAGCTTTCGGTATTGGTAGAGAACAGTATCCTATGTTGGCACAGGCAGTTATTGCTGGTGGTAATGCTAGAGTTGGTCTGGAAGATAACATTTATATTTCTAAAGGTGAGTTTGCAACAAATGAACAGTTGGTAGAAAAAGCTGTTCGATTGATTCGTGACTTAGGTGCGAATGTATTGAGCCCTGCTGAAGCAAGAAAGAAATTGGGAATTTTGAAATAATTATTTTTGGACATTTTTATTACTAGGTGAAAAAACAGGGAGGGAAACAATGGATAAAAATAAAGAAAATCGGTTAAATAAAGATATCAAAATAGATAAACCATTGTTTTTGGGATCTATTATACTGTTGCTTGCTGTCAGTATTCCAATTATTATGAATCCTGAAGCGGCGATGGAAGTTGTTAATTCCATTAATGCTGTTATTACAAAGTATTTTGGTAACTGGTATGTTTGGTTTGCATTTTTTGCACTTATTGTTGCGATTTGGTTCATTTTTGGGAAGTACGGAAATATTAAATTAGGTGATCCAGATACAAAGCCTGAGTATAGTACGTTTTCATGGATTGCGATGTTGTTTTGTGGTGGCTTGGGAGGTACCCTGATTTATTGGGGATTCATTGAATGGATTTATTATTTCCAAGATCCACCTCTGCACTATGAAGCAGGAACCTGGGCTGCTGCTGAATTGTCTGCAGCATTAGGTCCATATCATTGGGCATTTATGTCTTCTGCAATTTATATCATCGGCGCTGCTGCATGTGGCTATATGATTTATGTTCGGAAAATTAATGTATTTAGAATTTCCGAAGCTTGTCGTGGTGCTTTCGGGGATAAAGTAGATGGAATTTTAGGCAGAATTATAGATATTGGTTTTATTTTTGGCTTGGTAGGTGGTTCCGCAACTGCATTTAGTGCTGGTACACCATTGATTACCGCATTGTTTTCTCAATTAACAGGAATACCGGATAATAATACATTGAAAGTTGTAACATTGGTTGTGATTGCTGCAATTTTTGCATGTACATCTTATCTGGGGGTTTCCAAAGGGCTAAAATTTGTATCTGACTGGAATATCCGCATTACAATTGCAGTATTGATTGCAATTATGCTTTTGGGTGCTGGCGGACTTGTTTTTACATTGGACATGACAACGACTGCTGTTGGCATAATTGCACAGAATTTTATTCAGTTAAATAGCTGGATGGATCCTGGCAATGTTACAAATAATTATCCTGAAAGCTGGTCTGTATACATGTGGTCTTATTCAACAGTATACGCACCGTTCTATGGTTTGTTCTATGCTAGAATTTCGAAAGGCAGAACTATTAAGCAGATGATTCTTGGTACAGTTGGCTCTCTTTCTGTAGGTTGTATTTTTGTATTTCTGATTTTGAGCTCTTTTGGTATCAATTTGCACATGACAGGGGGAATGGATTTAATTGCATCCATTAATGAAGTGGGGGGAGCCTATACAATTATTTCTATGATTGATACACTTCCTGCTGCTGGCGTGTTTAAAGCAGCTATTTTACTTGTTATGGTTGCTTTTGTTGTAACCACATATGATGCCACATCTGGTGTATTGGCATCTGTATCTCAAACAAGAGTAGATGAAGCTGGCGAATCTAAGAGATGGCTGCGTCTGGTATGGGCTGCTGGTTTGGTTGCACTGCCAACAGGTTTTATTTTGGCAGGTAGTCCTTTGACAGCAATTCAGACGATTGTAATTATATGTGCATTACCTTGTACCTTTGTTTGTATTGCACTTGTAAAAAGTTTTATCGGTATGGTAAAACAAGATGAAAAGGATGGGAAATTTAGTTTGAAAACAGGTTGGTACAATGAAAATGGCTTAACAAAAGAACAAAAAGGCGAATAATATCGTATTATCTGAATCTCAACATTTTTATTAATATATGGAAAGTAAAGGAGCGTGTAAATAATGAGAATTGCTTTACTTGGTGCTGGTGCAATGGGGACAATTATTGGTGCATATCTGACAAAGGCTGGATATGATGTAGAATTGGTGGATAATTATAAGGAACACGTTGATGCATTAAATGAAAATGGTGCACATATCGTGGGTTTTGTAGATGAGATTATTCCTGTAAAAGCTGTATATGATGATGGCTTGACAGGCAAATATGATTTGATTATTTCATTGACAAAGCAAACTACAATGAAAGAAGCTTTGAACAAGGCAGTCCCTTTTATGCATGATGAAACTTTGATCATGACATTGCAAAATGGGATTCCTGAAGATATTGCGACTGAAATTGTGGGCATTGATCGAGTTGTTGGCGGCGGTATGGAATTCAGCGGCACGTTTATTGGACCTGGCGTAAGTAAACTTGCATCAGCAAAAGAAACATTGGGTATTTCATTTGGTAGACCTACTGGTATTATTGATGATAAAGCTTTGGAAATCCAAAAAATGTTTAAAAATGCTTTGGGTCATTGCGAATTGACAGATAATCTAATGGGGGTTAGATACACTAAGTTGACAGATAATTCCTGTTTTAGTGGTCTAGCCACTGCGTTGGGATGTCTTGTTGGAGATATTTTAGATAATCGAACTGCAATGGAAATTATTGCATATACCGGTAGAGAATGTGCAAATATTATTAAAGCCAAAGGAATTCAGCCAGTAGAACTGTTTGGACTTTGCCCAACAGTGGAAAATGTATCTTTTGAAACAAAAGAAGAACTAGATGCTGTTATTACATATTGGAGTAATATTTACAATGCTTTCAGAAATCAGAAAGCAAGTATGATTCAGGATCTGGAAAAAGGAAGAAAATGTGAAATCTATCAAATTAATGGCAAGTTCGTTGATGAGGCGAAGAAGCTGGGCATCCCTACAACGTTTAATGATAAGATCGTGGAGCTGGTGTCTGAAATCCAGGAAGGTAAAACTACACTGGAAGAAGCTTGGAAGAAAAATCTTAATAGATTTGAAATTCCTTCTTTGTAATATCTAAGCGATATAGAAACCAAAATTCTGATTTTTATAAAAATGAGTGACGTATACGGAAGCAGTCATACATAATACAATGCAAATAAGTGAGCTCATAATTCATAATCCCATATTGTCTGATTTGTCATAACTGATTATGATTTGATGATTCCCTGCTGATTATTTTTCTTCGGCAGGGAATTGTATTTTTACTTTATCTGTTTGATGAAAGATTTTTTGGGATGATCAAGCGAAGAAATATGAAAATGAGAGATAGAGAAAACGTCTATACGTATAGTTATAATTGTTTTTTGTTATTGATTCAAGAAAGACAGGAGGCGTACATTTATGAAACCTTTAACAGGTGTTAAGATTGTCGATTTTACGCAAGCACATGCTGGCAGTGCAGCAACAATGCTGCTGTCAGACTTTGGGGCAGAAGTAATTAAAATTGAAAGGAAAGGTGTTGGTGATCTGGCGAGATATTGGGAACCAATAGAAAATGGACAAAGTGGTTATTATGTATACCTGAATCGCGGAAAGAAGAGTATTTCCATTAATGCAAGTACACCGGAAGGAAGAGAAATTCTGTTTCGCTTGATTAAAGATGCGGATGTGGTTTGTGAGAACTTCAAATACGGCAGTATGGAACGGATGGGATTGTCTTATAAGGTGATAAAAGAAGTGAATCCTTCTATTATATATGCGTCTTTAAATGGTTTTGGTCAATATGGGAGAATGAAGAATGCCATTGGATTGGATTTACAACTTCAGGCTATGAGCGGTATGATGGACAGAACTGGTTTTGCAGAGGGATCACCTGTAAAAGCAGGTGCTGCATTGGGAGATCATGTTAGTGGTTTGTATTTGGCATTGGCAATCAATTTGGCATTGATTCATCGCAGAGCAACTGGGGAGGGACAGAGGATAGATATTGCTATTTTGGATGCTTTGTTCTCAATATTGGAATCTGCACAGGTGTGCTATGACATGACAGGATCTGTACCGGAGAGAAGTGGCAATGGGGTACCATTTTTTGCACCATATGATGCATATACAACAAAGGATGGATATGTTGTGATTGGTGTATCGACGCAGAGACAATGGGAAAAATTGTGCCATGCTCTAGAAGCAGAGTATCTTCTGGAAAAATATCCGAATGATACTGTAAGATGGAAAAAAGCTCAGGAATTAAAAACGGACTTGGAACAAATTTTACAGGAAATAACGAAAATACAAGCAGAGGCACTTTTAAATGGGGAAGGTGTTGCGGCAGGAGCGGTGCGGACACCTAAAGAAGCAATGAGTTTTACCCCGATTGTAGAAAGAAATATGGTAGCCACTGTACAGGATGAAATGTTGGGCACTATTCAGATGCCTGGAACTGTAATCAAAATGGATAAGACACCAGGTGGCTTTACGAATTCTGCTCCGGCATTGGGAGAACATACGAAGTATTATCTGGAACAAATCGGTTACAGTGAAGTAGAGATACAGCATCTGTTGGAACAGGGAATTATTGAAGGGAGAGCTTAATCATGTCAATTTTAAAAGATGTGTTAGTCTTGGATTTTTCACAGGGATATAGCGGAGATTTTTGTACAATGCAATTGGCTGACTTTGGTGCAAGAGTGATTAAAATTGAAAGAAAAGGCATCGGAGATATGGCACGGAGTTGGGAGCCGATGCAAGATGGACAAAGTGGTTACTTTGCGATGTTGAATCGTAACAAAGAGAGTTTGGAAGTGGATTTTAATACAGACGAAGGAATTACAATGATAAAGAAATTGATTGCAAACGCAGACATTCTTGTTGAAAACTATAAGGGCGGTATCATGGAAAAATGGGGTCTTGGATATGAGAACCTCAGGGAAGAAAATAAAGGATTGATTTATGCGTCCCTTTCTGGATTTGGCAAAACTGGCAGTTATCAAAATCAACCAGCTTATGAGAATGTGATTCAGGCGATGAGTGGCATTATGGAAATGACAGGATTTCCAGAAGATGCACCTGTCCGCGTTGGTCCAGCAATTGGTGACTGTTTAACTGCTTTGATGCTTGCAAATGGCATTGTAATGGCATATTATTATAAAATGCAAACGGGTGAAGGACAAAGGGTAGATGTCGCAATGTTGGATACTTTGTTCAGCATCATGGAGAGTCCTGTATTGTTCCATTCCTTAAAGGGAATGCAAACAAGCAGGTGTGGCAACAATGATGCAGAAACATTAGTGCCCTATGATGTATATCCTTGCAAAGATGGTTATTTTTCAGTTGGTCTGGCAAGTGATGCTGGATGGGAACCGTTCTGTCATGCGGTTGGTATGCCTCGACTGTTAGAAGATGAGCGTTTTACAGATAATGCATTACGTTGTAAGAATTATTGTGCATTTACGAAAGAAATGCTGCCATACTTTGCAAAATATACAAGAAGTGAACTGCAGACAATTTTTACCGAAGCCCATATTCCGAATGCTCCTGTTTTGTCAGTTCCTGAAATTATGATGCATCCCCAGATCACAGATCGAGAAATGTTGGTGGAGTTAAATGATGAAGGAATAGGAAAATATCGTGCTGTAAATAATCCTATGAAATTAAGTAAAACACCTGCAGAAATCAGAAAAGGGGCACCATTGTTAGGGCAGAATACAACAAGAATTTGTAAAGAATTTGGATTGACCTTAAGGGAATAAATGAAAATCAGGGGAGCTAATATGAATCTTGCTTTTACATCGTATAAAATCAAATCTTTGTACTGTAAAAATCGTTTTATGAAAAGTGCAATATGGGAAGTATAGTACAGATTACAGATCCATAGAATTATATTAAAAAATAGTCTGGAAGGAAGATGCATGGCTTCTTTGCGTACTTTTATGAAAAAGCAGATAGGTCAGATAATAAGCATATGTCCCGAAAAAAAGGATTTTCCAGTGAGGGAAGATGTTATGTTTGACTATTATGCTGCTACGAATTATGGAATCACTGAACTTGTGTATGGTTCCGTACCTGAATCTGGAGATCGTAATGAAAATATAGAGTATCCTGACTATGAAGCAGATGCAAAGCTCATGGCAACACGAAAAAATATGACTCTGGTTTTCCTATGGAATAGATACTTAAAAAAGTGCGCTGAAGAAGGAAAGTGGTTTTATCAGTATCGACAGTACTGCGAATTCTACAACAAATGGTATGAAGAGAATTATGAGACTTCCCACTTTGATGCCGTGATTGCTCAAAAGATGGAAGTGGACTTCGCAGGACAGACATTTGATATGACAGATCCCATCACAGGAGAAATCCAGCCAATCGTTGTTTTTGTAGCGATTCTTCTGTATTCCCAGTACATTTATGCAGAAGGAATAGAAGTCAAAATAACCCGAATAATAACAGTCATCAGACAAATCAAAATACTTCGACAGATAGTACGACATTA